>Ga0157364_1000462_pt1 | contig 27632 bp, 6 predicted proteins | sample AttsexASBM2_FD_111476 | JGI IMG/M metagenome (GOLD analysis project Ga0157364, IMG submission 111476) | Fungus gardens microbial communities from leaf cutter ant in Ribeirão Preto, State of São Paulo, Brazil - Atta sexdens ASBM2 | ecosystem: Host-associated > Fungi > Mycelium > Unclassified ... | reverse complement strand
TTTTGTAGCACAAATCGAATTACAAGTACATAATCATAAATCGTCGTGAAACAGTCGTATTTTATAAATTTGCGCGACTAAATGATAAACGTAGTTCGTTCGCGGACGTTCAACAATTTCCCAGGAGGCCGATATATGTTCCTCCAAATTCGATATCTTCGTATTTCGGCATCGTGCGTCACCAGCTCAATGATGATGTAAAATCGATGCTTACGATCGAGAATCGCGATGTCGGACTGACGAGCATACTTGCAGACATCGCATATATTTCTCTACAAATCGTTATGACAATGTGTGCGTCGGCCTAGTCGGCAAAGTTCTGTTACACTCCTCTCTCTATGCTCCGCATCCTTTCTTTCGCACATCCATGACGTCATTGCTATCCCTACCACAATCATCCGGTCACACTTCGACCCACGGCGATCTATCTCCGTCTTTCATCCTCTCTCTCTCTCTCTCTCTCTCTCTCTCGCGCGCGCGCGCGCGCACACACACACACACACACACACACACACACATTCTCTCTTGCTTTTGTTCCTTTTCCTTTTATCCTTCCCTTCGCTCACGCTCTTACCTTCTCTGTCGCAGAAAGAATCGCAAATCTGGCAGGGGTCGATACACCCCTATCCCTACTCGTACGATTCTTGCCATCTCAAACGTCTGTGCACAGTTCAGCCGCGCACACATGGCTTGGCGCACATGCACGCAAAAATTGCAAGAAAGCAAAAAGAAGAAAGGAGAAAAAGAAAGGTATATGCAAAAAAGTGAAAAGTTATCTCTTCTCATGGGAAAAGGAGCGAGAGATGTTCCAACAAAGAAGAAAAAATAAAAAAAGTTTGCTGAAAGGAGTGAGAGAAAGAGGATACATATGCGAGAATTAAAGTGGAAGACAAGTGGACAGTGTGGTGTACATACATATAGGAAAACTTTAAGTGAAGCGAATGGGTGACAAAGAGTGGTCTACCATACGAAGAATGGCTAGCACATTGGAGAGAAAGACAAATAAATGGCGTTAGTACGGTCACGTACTTCAAGATCCGTAGGGACGAAGAAAGAAAGAAAAAGAAAGAAAGTTCTGAATAACGAAGCAGTAATAAGGGTTGAGGACTTGCCGCAGACAAAATTTTTGCAGACAGTAATCTTAAGACGTGAACTTAAGCCAATGAATCAATTAGACTCATACTGTTCTAGATCTACGTACTCTAACGGAAATATAAATAGCAGTAAACTTATCCGTAAGGCAAGTTTCAACCGGTTGAAACTTTATTGCGAGGTTATGGATAAGTTTTTACTATTATTTTCATTTCCGTTAGATTATGTAAATCTAAAGCAATATTCTGATTGACTCATCAGCTTAAGTTTATGTTTTACTGTCACTGTTGCGGAATTTTGTCACGTGTGCGGCAGCCCTAAGGACAAACAGAATCAAAGGTGAATAAGAACATAACGATCGGCACAGAATGTGTGGTGATACGGATAAATGAGAGACAGAAAAAGAAACTGAAAAAATAAATAGCTCGATAGATAGATAAATAGATAGGTAGATGGATAGATAAATACGAGTAGAAAAAGAGAAAATGAGAGGGAGGGAGGAAGGGGGAGGGAGAGAGAGAGAGAGAGAGAGAGAGCAGAGGATGAGGGCAAATTTATAGCCTCGGCGCGCTTGCACGCTCGAAAATTCGACAAGGACGTAGTCTAAAGAGAAAAACGGGGCATTTTGAACGAAGTTGAGATGCGGATAATGCGAAACGGCCGGGTTAGAAGAATGGGAGCGATTTATGGACGGAATATTAAAATGAGCGAATGAGAGGAAACTGAAGAGAAATAAATATCCGTAATACGCTTTTCAAAGGTTTATCAAAGCGTTATGTGTGTGTAAACGAACGAAAATTAAAAATGATCAAAATATAGTAGATTAACATAAGAGAAAATTTTATCATTTTTAGCTAATGAGAAAGTGAAGAAACGTAACCAAAACGGAGAAAGAATGATTTTTTGTATTGATGAAAATGGAACAAATAAAGAGCATTAACGTGATCGTGCGAGCAAGCTGATAGGGAGGAAGTAATCCGGGATCAAAGTAAATCCGAATGGGATGAAAATATAGAATATCACAACAGAGAATATCACAATTGATACTAAACGTCGCATAAAGAATAATTAAAATGAAACTTAATCAAATCTCGACGCAGAATCTTGACTGAAAAATAGGAAGAACCGCACTAATGTAAGATCACAATATCGCGACTGGCGTAAATGTAGTGTGAAAAAAGTCACATTAACAAAGGCAATGCTATTCTAAAAAAGAGATCACATTGGGAATAAGTAGATAATCTGCAACAAAATATCTTCTTTATCTTCTTACATTGCTAACTAGGAATATAGTTGATTACTTCAAGATTTTGATATTTTGATGACTTCTCTATGTATTTATTCCATGTATAGAATTAGCATATGCATTTCTCGCAAGAAAGAAATCAAAGAAATTAAAGAAACGTTCGACTTTAAAATCGGTTGAAACAATGGAGTCGATTTTAGATGTGAATAATGTATTTCCATTAACCTCAGTAAATATAACAGAGTGCAGAAAAAATAGTAATACTTATAACTTAAACAAACAACAGATTGGAATATTGAGAAAGATTAAACGATTAACAATATTAAATAAAAATAATTCTTAGGACTGTAAATATGATTACACAACAAGTGTGTGAAATAAATTTTTAATGGTCAAGCTAAATCTTAAATATTTATATGAAATGATTAAGTAATAAAATACGCAAAGGGTGAAAATATGATGTTTTAAGGGATGTATGGAGATGTTAGCTTAAGTGTCTGCGTGTGAACGCAATACGCACATAGGTGCGCCCTCTACTATGACGTCACAAGGGCGGGGTCCTCTCGTTAAAGGCACTCTGCTTGCATCGTCGTTCGGCGAAAGGGTGTGCAACATGTGGGATGGGGTTGATGTGTTAGATGACCGACGTGGATGGGCGCATCGTCGCCAGTATCGTCCTAAAAAAGTAACGTTGCTCTTCTTAAGAATATTCTCTTGCCCTTCGATAAATAGTCGCAATGACGTTTTGCCGTCAAGAGTGAAAAGTGGGCCACGCATGCTGTCGTTATTCTCGTGAGATGCAAGCATGCTATACAACTTTCGGATTATTATATTGTCTCGCAGTCTCTCTTTATTCCTCATTACTATTTAATGGAGAATTAACCACGGCCACAACTTCTGCAGACAAAAATATCCACAAAAAGGTCTTGATCCACCCAACAGTTACAGCACTTAAAGAGCGTGAGAATCAGAGTTAATAGCAAATGCTTTGAATGTGCGCTCCCTGCCGCCTTTTATGAAGTCATTAAAGGGTTATTGCGAAGATGACATTTTCGCGCAAGATATATTACTTCATTATACTATATTTTGTTATTGCTGTTGAATATTCGCTTGATAAATAAAATTTTTTTTATAAACATAAAATTGTAGAGATAAAGTTTTTTTAGTTAAAAAATGAATCGTTGCGAATAATTTGGAAAATTTTCGCTTTTGGTCGCAATTTCATCAAAATGGAACTCAAACGTGATAGACGGCTAAGCACAAGGTGTTTGCCGTAAATGCACTCGACAATTTCTTTCTCGGCCGAGAATCTCAGAAGAGAGTCATTTTCCGTCTAATAACATTTCTACCTGTATTCGACAGTGAAGTACCGAGTACTTCGTCGGTGCATCTATCGAAATTGGGCTTCAATTTTCTATCTTTTAACCGCACGATAGATTAGAAGAATATATGTTCCGATAGCACATCTACTGTACATCACGTGTGAAAGGGCGCATACATAATCATAGTAGGAATCTCTAGCAGAATGTTAGGAGTTCTTAGAGTGGATGACGACTTATGTGCATCACCGGAAAGCGCAATCGGTTACATAGATGCGAGAATTGCGATCGACTGTGATATTCTGATCAATCTACATGGGACCACGAAGAGGTATGTTGGGAAATCCTCGATGTATCCGCAGAACTACACAGAAAGATCGATCACGATTGCACCCACGAAACAGACATCGTCGAGTTTGACGATGATCGTGGTACAATTTCGGAAGTAAATTCCGTAGTAGACGGATGATTTGTTTCGAGTGCGTGTCGGAAGCTTCAAAACATGGGGATGCAATAATCAAGAGACAGTGAGATAGAGAGAGAGAGAGAGAGAGAGAGAGAGAGAGAGAGAAAGAAAGGGCAGAGCAAGGAAAGACAAAAAAGAGAAAATATTTTTCATTTTTATTATCTGCATGGTTTGATTAACAATTAATATTACTTCTCATTTAATCAGTTCAATCTAGTCTTTCATGATGAAATTGAAAAACAAATTTTTGTAATTTTGAATACCTTAACATCAAAAAGAAATTTCTTTGGAAATATATTTTATAGACAATTGAAATAAGAGAGAAAAATTTTGTTTTTCCAGCTCTATATATATATAAGATGGATCCTATAACGTTATTCTACCTCGATAATATTGTATTGAAAATTTATCTCACATAAACGTAAAAATGAATGAATCCCGCCACGTCAATTTTGCGTGTAAAAAGGAATAAAAAATGATGCACTTCATTACGTTTGTATACTTCTCATATTTTTGTTAAAGACCATAGCATATTGATGTCCAATTGTTTAGAGGTTTTTAATGTGCAGGATAAAATATCTAGAATTTTTAGCAAGCTACATTATAAATTCGTATCAGTTATTGACCAACGATGTAAATGCATTTTGACCTTAGCTTTTTTACCTCTCTCGAAATAACTCTACTAAAAAAGATAATAGAATTATATCTCTTAAATACATACAGCTCAATCACTTACTGTCTTATTTCATCTCGTTGAAGTTGTGCAATTTATCAGTTTTACAAACAGAACTATTTTTGTCTGAAATGCAATATAATTTTAATAATTTAAAAAATATCATCTTTGTAAGAATGTTAAAAGACTTATTTTAAGTAAGTCAATTGTTACAAAACTGATACCATATTCTTGATGAGGCATTACAATCCAGTCGCAAAACTCTCACAAATATAATACACTGTTAAGAAATATTTTCACAAATGCAAATAATACTATGTTTGTAATACTACGCTATTATGGAAATGTACAAATTTCTATCGCACTGGCAAGGCTTGCGGAAGAATGATGCAATGATAAACATAAATAGATTGTCATATGTATCTCTACTGAAAGCGAACCACATCACATGTAATTGAATTAAATAGATTAATTATTTCATTTATCGATTATTGCCATTTTTTTAGTAAAAGAAAAGCTTATTCATCTTGTATGCTTTAATAATATCTTAAAATATTTTCTATAATGTGAAAAATGGCGAAATAATATCATTACACTTTTATACTTTTTATCTTTATTGATCATGATGTTAGTCAATATGCAAGAGATTGAAGAATAATCGAGAGTTTAATAAGATGATTCAATTAGGTACCACTTCATCGCTTCTCTCTCGACAATATTAAGAAATTATGTATGTTATATATGTTTTGTTTTTTATATTTTCACAACAAATAGAATGCATGATCAAATAGCCGTACATATCTTATTACATTTTCAACGTTATTGTGATATTAATTTTTATTTACCTCGACATTTATTTTTTATATTATATAATATATTCAAGCAATACGATCTGGATATTTGCAAACAGTTTTAACATGTGTAAAATATTTGCACAATAGGCCAGAACGGAATTTTCCTTGACAGATGCTAATTAAAATAAGCGTGCATTGTTTGCATTATTGGCTCTACCATTTGTGCATGTTTCCGAGAAGCCAGCTGTGAAATTTGTGTACCAATTAGAATTACAATATATGAAATCCGATATGGAATATTTTTTTACACATACACAACATGTATGTATTATAGTTGAATAAATATCAAATATCCTGTTATGAAAATGTAACTAAATATCTTTTTCCATGTATGAATACAACAAAAATAAATTCTTTAAAAATTAATGTTTGAAACATTAATTGCTTATGTTATATATCATTTAATTCTATCTTTATAGAAACGTTTGTCTCGAAAATATCACAATGAAAATCAATTAAAGCTAATATTTAAGTGAATTATATTTTTATAATTCACATTATCATAAATGAATATGAAATATCACTTATTGTGCATCTCGTATTTAATGAAAATTATCTGAGTTTATTTGATCTAATTTTGTCTCACATATCCGGGCGCAACATTTGCATTCTGATATTCTTAGCAACATCTGCAAGTAATAACCGACGGAATTTATAAATTCTTCAGATTTACACATGGATACTTCAAAGTGTTGAAGTATTGATTGATGTAGTTATTTGTATGTTTATTTAAAATTCGCATATTTTTAAATATTTTGCATATTGCGAAATGACCGATTTTGGGTATTGCAATCATTATATAAATTTTCAAGTAACTGACGTAATAAAATTATAATGTTGATTTTTATTAAATATATGTAGAATTACTTCAAAACCTTTAAATTATATCAATAAAAGTAGATTTTTACAAAGCAAGAGATTTCTTTCTCTCTTCTAATCAAGTTTCTTCAAGCATACTTAGACTATCTATTATTAATCCCCGACAGTATCCACGTCGCCAAAGTTCAAATACATCAAAGACGTTCCGCTTGATGTTCGTAGACATTACGGATGAATCAGCACAATTGTTGACTGGCACTTCATTGCAATCGAATCTAGTAGCATTCAAGGTAAAGACGAGTCAGTGCGCGTACCTGTATCTCAATGTAAAGACAGGGCCGAAAGGGAGAACTAGTTCGTAACTAGTTTCTCTATCATGACTGTAGCTGCGTGTCCTCGAGTGAGAACAATGTCGATACACATATATAGCTTTCACCAATAACGAGCCAGTGCGCAAAAGGAGGCATGGACTTGCATGTCGACCGGAGTTAGGACGATACCCGAACTTACTCAGGAGAAAGTTTCGGCAAGGAGGCGGACTGAGGAAGGTAGACCAGAGCAAGTACCGAGTTGACAAGGCAGAAACAAGAAAAAACGAAATACGCGCTTATCTTCCCGCTTTGCCGAATTTATATCCAATTAAAGATTGAAAGAGCTCGACTCTCTTAATTGGTACTAGTATATTTTCCTATGCTATATTTTCCTCCTTTTTAATATTCGTATAACTAAGGAAAATCATAGCGAGTATCATAGTTTAATTTTATCTCAACGCTTACGTTTCCACATGAAATTATCTGTACGTACTGAAGATGGCTAAAAAGTTAGCCAAACATGTATACTACAAATTAATAATTAAATTAGGATACAATTCAATAATATTGAAATTGATTGCGCACGTATTACAGCGCTAATTCTCTATTTGTCGAATTTATTATAATTTTTTTATATCAGGGAATTTAGATTATCATTCGTAAAATAAAATATAAGAAAAAAAATGTTTAATATTGAAAATTTTAATGAATTTTTTTATGTATTTTATAATTAATCTATATTGACAGATTGTATTTGCGTGACAATTTCAATTGAAAAATATTATGTTAAAACATAATTGGATGTCAAGATTTATTGACTTTGACAGCAGTGAATTAAAAGAATTATAGAAATGCTATTTCCAGAAAAGAAAGATCGGACCTATTTTTTTTCGACTTTTTTATGAGCTTTGAATATATGATACGGTAACTCAAAATAAAAAGTATATATTTACTGTATATATCTTATGTGTCGATTTATAGATTTAGGAGTTGAAATAGTCCCCCGATACTAAATCGAGATATTCGATTACGATGGCGAATATCGTCGAAACTATAAAAAATATGAAAAAATATTTTTAAACGTTGAAGTTTTATGAATCTTGTATTTATGCATCTAGATTTGCTGAGAAAATCAAGTATTTCTCCATAGAGTAATAGTTGAGATAAAGCTCGCAGAAACGAGCTTCAATTAATTAAATTCAATATCCATACAAACGTCCATACAAAAGTACCTGTCATTATTTAAAACGAGATGTAATTTTTTCGCAAAAAAGAAATCTCTTCTGCGGATTGAGAAATACTATTGAAGATTCTCAAGAAGCAGAAAGATGTCATCGAATTTTTCTCAATAATAGTTTTCGACAGTAATCTTTTTATTGACTGTCCATTTTCAACGGAAAGAGTCTTTCTTTTCTTGAAACTAGTCATGCGATCGAAGTAACTTTTATTAAAGAAGAATGTAGAGAAAAATCCAGTATTTATTTGATAAAATAATATCAAGTTTTCTTTGATGAAATTAGATTATAAGAAGAGATCAAGGTTTTGCTCGGATGAATTACTAAGATTATCGGATAGCGAGTGCTGTTTCTATAAAAGAATCGAATACATGTACTTTCCAATGAAACATAGTTTTCGCGATAGATAATGCACAAAACATGAGCTTGTAGTTTAACATAAATTTAAAGCGTGAAAAAAAAATTTATGCTTACGTAAAAATATTTTAATATATTTAAAATACATTTGAATGTCACGTTTGCACTTCGTTATCTGACGATGGAATCTTAGAAAATCGAAAATGTGAACATGAGCAAAATACTAAAAGCACGTAAACATATTTGTAGAACGGAGAGAATTTTTTTTTAGAGTTTATCCTGAAAATATGAAAGTCATGGAACAACATTGTATTTCGAAGAATGTTAATATAAATCTCTCTCATTTATTAATAAAATTACAACGAAATATAAAACAAGTTTGATTAATTTTACTGAAGTACATAATAAAAATCTTTAAAATATCGAATTGTATAACTACCATAATTTCATAATTTCAGAGTAAATTTTAAAAGAAAATTTTCTCCATGTACAAGTTATAAAAATAGAATATAAAAATACAATTCTAATATGTGAATTAAATTATATATTATATCAAATTCTTAATAATAAATTATCATGTGTATCACAATTACATATCAAATGCATACCATTTGTACATAATTACATACCAAATAAATATCAAAGCTAAATAATATTCGTGAAATTAATTTAAATGATATAAGATCTTTACTCATTTTTTATTAAATTATTTTCTTTCTACGAACAGCTACGTAATCGACTATAGATGTTAGAAAGTTCAAGATAATTTCTCTTTAGCGTCGCTATTAAAGATCTACAATTGCATTCTTCGTTTAAATGAGTTTAATTGAGCGAAGAGGCTGTAAGCAACTTTGCTTTATCAAAAATAATAACACTATTTTTTTAATTATATCTTTTGCTATGATTTTTATGTTATAAGAAACTTTTATGTATATATGTACTACATTTTTTATGTCTAAAACTAATGAATTATTGATGTAATTCAGATGTGAAATTGATAGAGATATTATACATCATCCTTTTTCATCATCGCAAATGATAATGATAACTTTTCAAAAGGATATACATATTCATTAATTTTGTAAATCCCATATTTTTGCGCAATTAAACTGATTTATTATTCTCCTGCTACATTATTCCCTAGAATAATATAATGATAACAACATTATTCATAATTGTATAAAAAATATAGTGTAATTAATATTTGGTTTGTAATATTTATTCATATTATATTTATTTTAATATATGTTTATGTAATACTCCTATTCTTGGGTTTTTACGTCATATATATTTTTTTCAGTGTCCTCATTTTCCACTTCACGTCGAAGTTTGTGTGTGTTGTTCTGATCAAATTTGGATTTAAATGTTATTATTTATATGAAGAATGGTTTACTAAAAATTGGAAGCTTCTCAATACTGTTAACAAGAGATAACTGATGCAATTATTGAATATATGAAAATGGCATGTATCTTCTTTATTTCTGATATAATCGTCTTTATGTTAAATACAAAATTAAAGAATTTATCATCACGCATCTAAATAAAAACATTTTTGCAAACATTTTTATTTTTATAGTTATATAAAATGCGTAAGAAGTCTTAGAAAAACAAATAATTAAAAATGTATGGTAATGATAATATAGTAATGACATCAATAAATGTAATAATAATAGATAATGGCTGGTGAGGGTGGGATATTCGAAATGATGTTATTTGTGGCGAGATCGGAATAGCAACATATTTTCAATGTGGATCAGTCGGTTGATGGTCCAAAGTCGACTGTTCGCGTCCGTGTTGTCCGAGACTAACCGCGTCCCGACGCTTGCGCCGCAGGTTCCACGACTCCGTTAGACGGCGCCCCGACGCTGGTACCGTCGGACGGAGCGATCGGTCGGGCCAACAGTCAGCCTCCAGTGAGCCGAGCAAGCTCTCTTTCCCTCCCTCACGTTCCCCCGTCACATATACATGCACACGTATACACAGGATACACGCAGGCACACAACTACATACAAAAACGCAGTTACATACACACGTACAGGTACACGCGTACATTCTCTCTCTCGCTCTCTCTCTCTCTCTCTCTCTCTCTCTCGCTCTCTCTCTCTCTTTCTCTTTCTTTCTCTCTCTCTCTCTCTCTCTCTCTCTCTTTCTCTCTCTCCGCCAACATCCTGCGAGTCTCCATCCACCAAACGACACGAGAGGGAGTTCGAGTTCCTGGCTCGTCCCTCACGGCTGCAGTGCGTTTCCAAACATCCATGAGACAACCTCGAACTACTCGTACGCACGCACGCACGCATGCACACGGTATTGAAGAGACACGAGGATGAAACGATCGAGACATTCCCGAGGCTTCTTATAATTAGTGCTAAAGAGTCGACGAGTTGGCCGCTGGACAGCCAACGACACGCGACTGTGTCATTGATATCAATACAAATTCATTTTTTCTGTCCCTATTTTCCGCCTGTTGGATTAATTGACTATCATATTAATTCCTCTGTCAGTATCTGCGAGATATCCAAATGATATGAAAAGCTTCCACTCATAAACTCGAGTGAATTGTGTTGACTGTTGAAGGACTGAGAAGTTATATGTGTGCGTCGAGAAGACTCATGAGACCAATTGTGCTCTCAGTCGAAGTACGCGAATTGAATCTCGTCCCAATAATGTTATTTTGCAACATATCCGATTCGCAGCTTCATCTTTGGTGCTGAAGTGTTTGAAACACAGATAAAGAAACGATCTTTTAGAGTTTTAAAGATGCAATGTTGAGAATATAGTGTAGCATCGTGACTCAATTGAAGATTTTTACGTGAGTTATACCTACTTATATTTGTTCCGGATACAGAGAGAGGAAATTTACATACACGGAAATAACAATTTTCGTAAAAGATAAGACGTACTCCGTCAGAGGCGAAATGTCTCTAGTAAAGGGAAATCTCCGATACTGTCAGAGCCGAAGAAAAAGGTAGCACTGTTAGATTGTTAAACGGAGATTAAATCAAAAAACAGAGCTAAAAGTATCAACTTGAAAAAAATTAAGCATTATCGACTAGTTCAAGTTGCACGTTGCGAGATAGAGAAGCTCTCATCTCTTACAAATCGGATGAAAACAAGTTCGCAAAGAGAAATTGGAGAAGAATTCTTTTCTCGTTTACCACATCAAAAATCAAATTCAGGAATAGTTAGAATGAAGGGATTCGAAGGGATATCCGACAGATATCATGAATTACTACTGAAAATCTGAGTAACAAAATCTGAGCGGAGCAACGGCATCTCGTTTCGAGACCAAGGAGCGACATTGATGAAATAAACATTTTCATATAAATTCTTATTGTCAAGGCTATTTTACAACAGTTGAACGTAGACCGTTGAAAATTGTGAGTGAACTTATGAATGAATCTACTTAATCTAATGACCTAGTGTCGTATGAAGGAGGGTTAGAACGAGAGACAAAGAAACGGAACGTGTTGTTACAGCGTAATGAGCTCTATAATGTGTAAATAGGTGTACATACGGGAAAATTTTTATATTACATTAGCGCGCGCGATTTCTTTAAAGCAAAAGAACGATTTTACGTCATTTAAGTTTTTCTCCCTCTTGCTCCTCCCTCTCTCTCTCTCTCTCTCTCTCCCTCTCTCTCTCTCTCTCTCTCTCTCTCTCTCTCGCTCGTTCGCTCGCTCGCTCTTTCTCTATATACTTCTCTGTCCTCTTCCTCTTAATTGTTTGTTCTTATGTATCACAAAATACCTTCATACACATGTCTTGTATTTAATAATAGAGTTTAGATTAAGAATATATGCGCTTTTAACTACGTACGATTGATAAATTGCTAATCCCGCGTACATTTAGAGAAGTTATTAGTAAGGCCTGCATATGGCTCGTGAATAGGCTTTTGGACTCGCGTTAATATATATTACATATATTACATACAATAAATACGTGTACATATTTCTACAATCTATAATCTCTATCGTTCTGATTTTTCTCACTGATTTTGTAGTATTCGAAAAGCAGGTCGGAGCAGTACGGGTATCCAGCGCTTAGCCTTTTAGCCCCGGCGCGATAATTAATTAGCTCGCGGGCATCGTTAGAATGAAACAACGTCGAGTCGCACATAGGACTTGAGGAAAGAAAGCGAGAGAAGAAATTGAAGTGAAACGAGGAAATCGCGTTTTCGTCACGAAAGAGGAAACGTACGAACGCGTAAATCAATTATCTAGTTTTAGACAAAATCATGTCTCACGACTGTGTCAAAACAGCTGTCATCTTGTAAAATTACTTTGGGAATTTATCCTAAAGAGAAATTTCTTACGATCATCGGCATTTTCTCAAGAGATCTCTTCTCGCTTCATTTACCTCCAGGCTATGTAGGCTGCTCAAGCTTAATATAAAGAAAAGGTAATATAAAAAAAAGGGGACCAATTTTTTATTCTTATTCTCACAGTCTCTCTCTCTCTCTCTCTCTCTCTCTCTCTCTCTCTTTCTTTCTCTCTTTCTCTCTTTTTCTTCTCCCTCCCTTCCCCCTTTCTCTCTCTTTTCTTTTCTATTTTATCTATCTTTCTCTTTCACTTTCTCTATCTACCTTGATACTCTTAATCAAGTCATCCACTGGACTATCTATAAATCTCTGTACACTCTGTCCGTGTTAAGTCTGTTGTGGACCAGTGAATGCAGGAAATACGAGGAATGGAGTCGCGACTCATGCAAGCAATAAATTAGAGACCAACTAAGTATGACCACGGCACCGAACGTAACAGAAGTAACGTTACAGTTACAACAGTAGGAAACCAAAGGTGTCAGTTACGCCGAAATTAGCTAAATTTAAGCTAAACTAGATTCTAAAAGATTTGGTCCAATAGAGGAAAAAAGGCGATTAATAATTATTAAAAATTATGAAATTTTAAACGCACTTTGTTAGTTGCGATAAGGAAAATTAATATAAGTGTGAGTGCGGTGAAAATTATTGCACGTGCAAAATAGTAATATCAAAATTTTCACAACTTAAGTAAAAGAGATCTCTAAGTAAAAAAAAAAAAGATTTTTTTTATTAAACTATCGTGATTCACATCTTAAAATACACATCGATTACAGTGGGAACAAGCTCTATCAACAAAGTTGGTTTCATCAAATCAAGTTTGTTTGATTCGAAAAAATAATCTTCAGCGAGAGACAACGGCTTTCAGAACGAGCCGAGAGGACGAAGAAGAGCACGTGTGGACGTATTTATGTATTCGACAACGATGGCATTATCCTGAAACGGGCATGACGCCCTTGGCCTCGAGATGCGACGAGACTACCACCCTCCTACTGTTGCTGCTACTCGAGCTGGCACCCGGGGCACGTTGCTATTCGCGCGCGGCCGCAACCTCCGCTTCGTCTTTACCGAGATAGCATTTACAGTCCCCGGCGAGGGTGCGAGTGATGCCGCTTCTCGGCAGCATTATGACCATCGCCGTCGATAATCCGACAACGGCGTCCACGAGCGTCTTTGAGGGGAACATGACGTGGTCTCGACCAATCACTGGTGGCTCTACGTTTCCGAGTAACGAGGCCCTTTCAACACGTGCGATTCCGAACGGTAAGCAACGTCGGCGTCCAGCCGCGACAGCTACCAGTGGTCGTGTTAGTCGCCTCCTTAGCGGTAGAGGCGCTGAGAAAGGATCAAGCAAGAACACTGCTAAAAACAACGAAAAACACATTGAGAGAGACGGTAAAGACGAGCGTAACACCACGACGACGGGAAAAGAGGGCGTCGAGGCAATAAAAAAGGAAGCTTCCCACCATTGCGACCAGACTTCAGAAACTCAAATTTGCGGCAGAAACACCGTAGGCGCGGCAAAGAGTGGGGAAACTGCATTTACTGGTGAAGAAAAGGAGGCAGGGCTAAGTACTGGAAGTGACAGCAGTGAACAAAGTGTTGATAGCATAGGCAGTACTACCGATAGTGTAAGTGTGAGTACAGGTGTATTAAATAGCACGGAGGAGGAAGTCGCGATCGAATACGGGAAGGATTTGTTGCTCTTCGGTTTTAGCGACACAATGGAAGACGCAATTAATTCGTTTAACGATTCGTTTAACGGAAGCTTCCGTCATCCTTGGAATATTAGTTTGTATAATAACGAGACTTTAATTGTTTTTGGAAAGGGTATATACCCATCAGGATATACTCTCCCGCATATTATACTGGCATCTATCCTCGCGACGCTACTAATGATCGTAATCGTTGTGGGAAATATGTTGGTAATAATTGCCATAGCTACGGAGAAAGCGCTCAAGAACATACAGAATTGGTTCATAGCCAGCCTTGCGGTAGCGGACTTTTTTCTTGGTCTCGTAATTATGCCATTCTCGCTCGCTAATGAGATCATGGGTTACTGGATCTTTGGGTATTGGTGGTGTGACATTCATTCTGCCATGGACGTGTTGTTGTGTACGGCCAGTATCATGAATCTGTGCCTAATCAGCTTAGATAGGTTTTGGAGCATTACACAAGCAGTCGACTACTTGAAGAAAAGAACACCAGCTAGAGCCGCGCTTATGATTGCCCTCGTCTGGATACTATCGGCGCTTGTTTGTATACCACCATTACTCGGATGGAAAAGACCCACTCCGGAGGAAGAATATCCTAAATGCGAGGTAAGTTACGATGTTATTAAATTAGAGAATTATTATTTTATTAGTTTACTCATTAATTATCAATTATTATCTCGACTTTAACTACGCAATCTGAGTTATCGATGAATAAAATTAATATCAAACACAGATAATTATGTAAGAATTTTAAATTGTATGTAAAATTGTAACAAACCACTATCAGACATTATATTGAGATATAGAAAATTAAATTATATATATATATATCGTATTAGATTTATATATATATATATATATATATATATCGTATTAGGTTCCTCTAATAAATCGAAAAATTGAAATATTACTGTGAAAAGAGACAAATATCATAGATACTTTCAGTTTATTTATCTTTTTTTATTATTAATATATTTTTATTATTTTGAATTGTTCCATAAGGATTATTACAGGGAAGAAAACACTAACGCGAATGCAGGTGCTTTATAAACAATTATGAAATGTACCAGATAGAATTTAATTTTCAGTTGTTAACTTCAATAATTATAATGAATACAATAAATTCTATTTTCCGTAATAATTAATAATTGTATTGTCCTATAGAGTGATGTTAAAATTATATATTCAAGTGTAATTTTAAATTCTTTTATAAATATATATATTTTGATACATTTTATAAATAATTTGACCTATGAATGATTAATGTTTACACCTTGATAAATATAAATCATTCATATTTAAGGTATTTTAATAAATTTACACACACACACACACACACACACACACACACACACACACACACACACACACACACACACACACATACACATATATATATCTTCCTTAAAGCCTTTTTAGTAAAAAAAATCTAATTTTTTTCTTTCCAAGGTTAGTATACTTTTTTGTATACTAGGTTAGTATACTAATTTTGAAATTTAGTTAAACTATCTAACTTTGAACACATAAGGATACTCTTTTTTTTGCATAAAAGACAACGTTCATGAACAAATAATAACAATAACTAAATAAATAAAATAATTTAATAACAAATGAAAGATCGTAGTGAGTATATCGTATCAAGTTTATACCAATGTGAACCTGGCGCTCAACTTTATCAAAAATAAAAATTAATACCGCAAGCCGTTTGTACTTCGTTTGTACTTGTTTGTACCGATCATTATTTCATTTGTATCTCAAACAGTTAAACAAAAAATGAAAAATAAAAAATTGCTAGCACACAACTTCAAGAATTTTTAATTTCATTTATGCCATTCGAAAGAGAATCGTTTGTATCCGTTTGTACCTCTCCTACTTTCGTTTATACCTCAAAGAGTTCGGAGATACAGCGCGATTCAGTTTTTGCGCGACCCATATATAGCGAACTTAACCAATTTTCAAGATATCGAAATGAGATCAATGGCATTCGAAAGAGAATTGTTTGTACCTGTTTGTATCTCTCCTTTCGCTATCATTTCGATTTTTCTTTTTAATTTCTATCTTTAAAAATGACCGTCTTACCCTCTTAACGCATTTACGAAATTTTGAAATCGCTGTATCTTCGAACCCTTTGAGGTATAAACGAAAGTAGGAGAGGTACAAACGGGTACAAACGATTCTCTTTCGAATACCGTTAGTCCCATTTCGATATCTTGAAAATTGGCTAAATTTGCTATATATAAGGGTTGCGCAAAAATTGAAACGCGTTGTATCTCCGAATCCTTTGAGGTACAAACGTAAATAGGAGAGGTACAAACGGATACAAACGAATCTCTTTCGAATGCCGTTGATCCCATTTCGATATCTTGAAAATTGGCTAAGTTCATTATATAGGGATTGCGCAAAAACTGAATCGCGCTTATCTCCGAACTCTTTGAGGTACAAATGAAAGTAAGAGAGGTACAAACGGGTACAAACTATTCTCTTTCGAATGGCATAAATGAAGTTAAAAAATCTTAAAGTTGCGTGCTGGCCATTTTTTATTTTTCACTTTTTTAATTGTTTGAGGTATAAACGAAATAATGATCGATATAAATAAGTACAAACGAAGTGCAAACGGCGGTATTAATTTTTATTTTTGATAAAATTGAGCGCCAGGTTCACATCGATCAAGTTTATATATTTTTGTGAAACGTTCAATTAAGAAATATTTTCTTTAAATGTAATGTTTCTAGTTTTTGAAACATTATATAAGAAGCTTTTTATTTTAATTTGTTTAACAAATGTAAATTGTTGAAAAAAAATTTTTTTATTTTGTTTCCTATTTTTATATTGTATTAATTTTTTAATGTAATTTTTATGTAATTTTTATGTAATTTTTATGTAATTTTTTTATTAATAAAGATACATATATTTGCGTATTACCGTTATATTTCTTAAGTTCTGGAGTTTCGATTAAAAAAAATTGTTACAATACGTTTTTTATGAAAATTATAAACAATCAAAGTTAAATTGGGTAGTAGTCATACTGAAAAAGTATGTCATACTGAATGTTGTCCTTGTGTAAAACTAATTGTAATTTAACGTTTAAGAATGCGTTTGCGCGCGCGCGCGCGCGCGCGTGTGTGTGTGTGTGTGTGTGTGTATGTGTGTGTGTGTAGGGTGTTCCGAAATTTGCAAATCAAACTATAGTAAAAAAGTTTTCAAAAAATTAAATGAAATAGTTATTTAGAGAGTACTCTCTAAATCTGATATCAGTGCCAAATATGCCACTGGTAATCAGTAAATTAAATGTAAGATCCCTAACCTAGCTAATCTTTATTTTGTGATCTAATAAAAATCTTGTTTTAATGTTTAAGTTCAATTAATGGTATATAGTATTGGAAGATTGAAATTAATGTGTAAATATTAAGTGTAAGTATTTTAGTTATATAATACTCAAAATTTTTCCTTTTTTTTGAACTTTAATTATCAGTGCAAAATATGCCATTGGGTAATTAGTAATTATCCACTGATTCAGATTTAGAGAGTAAATTTTTATTTTAAATAATAGTTTGTGAAATAATAAGGATATATAAATATGTCAATTAGGATTATGTTTGGACGGACTGTTTAAACGCTGTCATTTATAACTCAAACATAATCTATAATTGATTATATTTAAATCATTATATCTCAAAAACTACTATTTAAAATAAAAATATACATATATAATCTTTTTACTTAATTTTTTAAAAACTTTCTTGATATTTTGATCCATGAATTTTGGAACCCTGTATATATATAAAACACACACACACACACACACACACACACAATACATATGTTTATGTACAAAAATAGAAGTGTAATTATTATATAAAAGATGAAGCATTAACAAGTGTAAACTTTTTAAAAAAGAGGCTATAGGAAAAAGTGTCGTATAGAATTTGAAATGGATTTTATATCTTTAAAATCTTTTTTATCCGCGTATTGCTAAACAGATACATAGTCAAAATATATAGTCAAAAAGGCAGAATCGTATAGTCAATATATAACCAATTTCCAATCCAAATATTTTCGATATATCCTGTGGATACACGAAGAGAAAGAAAATAAGATGAGAAGTCCAGGCAGGCCCGTTACCTTTCATGAAATAGCGAAACCCATCTTTAGTCTCTTAAATCCACGCTGATCTCCACAAAACGATACTGTGAATTGGATTTCTATACGCGACAGTTCGGTCTACTGGACTGACATACTGAAATTTGTGTCGTTTTTTATTATCTTGTATCATTACGTAAACTAGATATTTGGATGCTTTTATAAGATTTTTTAGAATTCTAATGTGATAAAAAATATAATATATTACAATTACAATTATCTAAATAATTACCATATAAAAATTTGAAATATTGAAGCATATAGTAAATGGTCGTTTTATTAAAATTATTTCATAATTATAAGGTATATGAATGCTTTCTATAAATTTTTGGAATTTTTCTTATCATTTGAGAAATGAGAAAATTAACTGTCTTTCTGCAATTTATATGCAGCTTCTTATTAGTGGAAAATACAAAATCTATTAGAAAATAAAAAGTGCTTTTGGCGTTATTACAATATAATTGCACATGCTGGCGCATGATTGAATGCATCCTTAAAGTTCCAACGGAACTAATTAGCGGGTATAATTGAGCCATACATTCCTACAGCATATAGTGGCAAACTTGTTTGCTACACAAATCGCTAACATGGATTATACAACGTTTTGCAAATATGAGAGAGAGAGAGAGAGAGAGAGAGAGAGAGAGCGCGCGCGCGCGCGCGCGTGTGTGTGTGTGTGTGTGTGGTGTGTGTATTTTATACGCGTATTGTTTTTGTTCATGTCTACATAATAAAATACATTTCCAAGCTCAACAGTAAGTGATAAACTGATCGCGTATCTTTCTCATTAAATTGTAACTTCCATAATGACGAAGCATTACATGCAACTCAAGAATCTATCTGCTTAAAATAAAAATTGTTAATTGCATTAAAAATTATTATTATTATATTATATATTAAATAGTATTATACATACATATATATTAAAATTGGCGGAAAAATAAAGAAATAGAAAAGGATAAATTCGATCACGATAAAGTTTCTTCACCTCGTATTTGAATGAAGCAGCATATCGTGACGATAGTGATCATTATGTGCACGAAAATCCATCAGAAAGATACGATGAGTGATAAATGAAGATCTTGAATACGTCGACCGAAAATGAAATGTGTCATTTAAAGATCAGTTGGATTTACAAATGACTGCAAAACGAGTTAAAATTCAATTCTTGATCATTGGTTGACTGTTATAAATATATACTGTTGCAATGTTGGTTCTGAATACTATATTAAATTATAAAGTTAAACTGAAAAAACTGAATGTGTTAAATCCGATAAAACTAATTCTATCATTATTAATAAAAACAGAGTTATCGTCCAAATAGAGACAAAGAGTCGTTATTTAACATGATAATTATTTACATGACAATTAAAGCATTATAAAACATAAGATTTTAAAAATCTCTTTTTTTTCTTTTTACTCTTTATTATCCTTTAAATAGTAGGAAATCCTTTCAATACTTTCTTTTGAGAGAACATTCTGATAAACAGATGATACATGAACATCTGTTAAACCACATCCTACTATCCCTTTTTGCTCTACTTTCTATACCATTATGGATCAATAATCTTGTTTCACAATTTCTTGTTCTCTTTCACATCCTTTTTTCTTATTTAACGAAAGATGTGACACGAGGTTCTTTCAATCGACAATATTGCCATATTGGATTTTTCTGACTAGTAACAAATGGAAGCGCGACAAGCACTACGCAACCGGAAAAGGTGGACCGCAATCGCAATCATTGCGGTTTAATCTTTTAATACGATTAGATTGACGCTTTTTAGCTATTAACAAGGACGAATGGAAAGCACGATTTGTCTTCTTCACTGTTATCCGCTTATCTTTATTTCACGAAGTTTAGCACGACTGCTAAGAAAATAATACACTTCGTCTTGTATTAGAACGAGGTTTCATTATACAAGATAGTTTAGAAAAATAATCGTTCAGTTACAGATTTCATGATACAATTAATAAAATTGGTTTTTCTTTGACGAACATAATTGATGAAGATAAATTGATAATTTATGAATTCTTTTTGTAAAATTTATGTTATATTCTATTAAGTAATACTTAGATTACGCTACATAACAGAAATTATCTAATGAGATATTTAACACCTCTGAAGAAAATCGATATTCTTAATGTGATTACTTATTAGCGATACAGTAGAAAAATTGTAACTCGATGTTTTCCATAATCTTCTATATATGTAATTCGAATAGAATTCATGACACATTTTACATATGTGAATTATTTTACGTATATATTTCTACTAGTTATTTATAAATAACACAAATTATGCCTACAAATAAAGTTATCAAAGAAGAATTAAGCTATGATAAAATCTAGTTAAATACAAAATTCTGTTTTTGACATTCTGTATTTTACATCTGAAACGTGAGCACTTATAAAACGTTTTGTAAAGTTTACAGCAACCTCCGAAGTATCTGCATTTGTTAGAGAAAGTACAAGAAGAGAGACAGAGAGAGAGAGAGAGAGGGGAGAGAGAGTTAGATGGAATACATTTAGGAAGGAAGTAGTTCTCACTTGTGTCTTTTAATGCGATTAGTTAGATTTAGTAGCTTCACAATGATGCAACAACGTGCAACGGAATGAAAGCTATACGTTTACAATAGAATTGCAATTATCTTTAATAAGCATCGTGTTTAGTAAGTGACTTTTACTTAATGATTATATCACAAAAAAAGCGAAAGGATTTTATTTATTTTATATTTTAATATATTTTTAATGTACAATATAATTTTTTTAAAGAAATACAATCATTCTTTTAACTTTTCTTGATATGAAGCATCGCACATCGAAATCTGTACAAATTTCTGAATACGCGAGTGCATTACAATTGAAAATAATTTGATAACTATAAAATTTTAAAACTAAGATTTTTTTTTCATATATATTTCATATATATTTCTTAAATGTGATGTGAGATTATCTTTCAAATAATTTGAAAAAATAATATTTCTTTGTACATATACAAATTATAAAATAGACATAAAAAAAGAAACTTACTAATGTAACGCTCTAATTAATCATGATGCCAATTTATCAAAATTTTCTATGCATTTTTTATCATAGTTATTATATAATATATTATTATATATAAACAGGTTATAAAATATATTTACGAAGAAATTTATTTGGTTGATTCATTCATTTGTAAGCAAATTTATTCGTATTTAAAAGGAGAGATGCGAAATCAATCACTAAATGGAGTTTAGCCTTTACGACCAGGCAAGAATGCAATTGGCTTTTGTAAACTCAAAATCGAATTACATCATTGTTGCTTTTAATTTATTTATACGAAAATAAGAATTAATTTAATAGGAAAATTTTTCTTCACTTTATTTTTGTAAAATTATGCGTGAAATATGCACATCAATATATTAAAATAAAACATTTTTAAAGAAAATACGAGTGATAATACTATTGCAGCATCATTGTAATAATTTTTTGCATATTAATATTATTAAATTCGTATTTTTCTATATACTACTGTATTTTAATTATTAAAAAAAATAAGTATATATCGATTTATTGCTTATTAAGTAGAAAATCGTATTGAAAAGTTGAATGGTTCAGGAAAGCAAAAAATACTACGAAAGTTTTAAATAGATAGCTCTCAGTTATAATGATAAATTTTTCTTGTAGTTCAGAAATACTTTAGAGATTAGAAGTAAGTTTATGCTCAAACTGCTTTACTAATATTTTTCTTGTGGCATATTGATTAATAAATTATTAATTCTGATTTATGAAATTCCGTGTTGCATAATTTATTAATAGCATACATCACAAGAATTTTAATAAGAGCGTCACTTTATTAAAAAAAAACATTGTTCTTTATGATTTCTATATGATAACTTGTAATATGTACATGTAATACATTATTCAGATATAAAATATAAAAAGAAACATTGTTGCATTTAATATCTAAATATTCTTAGAAAAATATAGAATTATTAATATTTCATAAAGTTTGTAAAATTTATATATGTATAGCCGAAAAAGTACAGAGTTAATTTTGTGTGTTAAAGCAATCATCAATTTTTTTAATATGTTTAAGTGTAATTTGATTAGTTCATCGCATAAGAGTTTGCATCTGAATATATGTGAGAATATTTCGCGTAAAAGCATTAGTCCTTCGGTCATAGGAAAAGTTTACTTCAGAAAGCATTTTGTTGCATTTTGTTAGTGAATTATTAAAAGCAAACGAAAGTTATATATTGCAACTTAAGTGACACACAATCCTTTTGCAGAATTTTATATAAGTAATTACATGTATATTTCTTATATGAGTACATACTTGTACTTATATATATATATATATATATTTAATATATATAATATGTATGTATATTTAATAGTTATAAACATAAAGCTAAAAAAATTAAATTTCTGAAAATTGTGAAGAAGACTTTTTTTCAATTTAAGCTAAGCAAGAAATAATTTCAAATTATTTAAATAAAAATCATTAGTCACTACGTATCTAAAAAACATATTTCTTAATGACATTTTCTTTGCTTCATTATAGAAGTTATTGCGATATACTAAATATCATCTAGTAAATCGACTATGTGAAGCGAATAAATCTAGCGGGATAACGCCTATGCAAATTTATTCCATCTTGCTGATTGAGAGACACTATTACTAAATATAAAATTACCAAGAAGATTGTATAAAGTCGTATAGGAATCTCATCATCATTCGTGTGTGAAGCCCTAGCTATTTGACATTTTATCAGATCTAAAAGTTCAAAGGACACACGCAAATGAATACTATATACTGTTCTTAAAATTTTGTAGAAAAATAATAAAATTTCGAAATTGTAGATTTTTTTATATAAATTCGTGATTTTATTTTTTTTTTCAATTTTAATATAGAAAATGTATTGTTTAATTAGTGTGAATTTATATATGTATATCTTTTTGCGATGAGAATTTCGTCTTTTTCTACGCAAATAATTATAAAAACAAAATTTTATCTTTTTCTAAATGAAATCGAGAAAATAGTGATTAGAAATGCTTACGAATAATTCACATTTCGATATGCAAGACATTTCTCAATATTCCTCAGATTGTCGACGTGATATCAGATTCTTTTCTATTATATGCATTTGTACCGCACCTGTATCCACGTTCTCATGACTTGCTTTATAAAACTTTTATGGAATTCAAAGGATACATGAAACCGAAGGTTTCTATCTTGGGCTTGCATTACTTCCCAAAGAAGCAATTACGAGAATCACTTCCATATACATTCCGCATAAACATATGCAGCTTACTATCTTGCATAAAGTACTTCGGGTATGTTAAGCTATTTCTTATGAAATGTATATGAACCATTTGCGTAATAATTCACAACAAAATTACAAAATAAATCAAACTCATTTTTGATGACATTTAAATGAAGTTTGCAAATATTTATATTATTACATTGTAAGTCTATCATAATATAAGACATATAGATTGAGAAAACAACGTAATGTTAATGTTTCATCGAATATTGTTTCAGAAACTTATTCATTTGATAGATCTGATGACCTATGTACAAATTATTCCAAATTACAAATTTTGTTTTATAATAATTAATTTAATGGATATATTTTTAGTTAATATTACGAAAATAATATTAATATAGAGTAAAAATTGGCTATGTGAGCCGTCACAAGATGTTTTTCCGTGACAAAATTATATTTTCAATGAATTACAGACGTTTCGACAACATAATTGTGTCCTCTTCAAATGTAAAGCGCAGAAACGGATTATAAATGTAAAATTGTCAAATTTTAAAAATAATTGAACAGAGATTACATATAAATCGTTAATAACAAGACTGTTCTCCCTAGTATTTAATACTCAAACAATGATGAAATCATTGAGAACAGGATAACAATGTTCTTTAAAAAAGTTGAAGTGATATGTAATCTCTATTCAATTATTTTAAAAATTTGACGATTTTACATTTATAATCCATTCTGCGTTTTACATTTGAAGAGCTTTACACAATTATGTTGTCGAAATGTCTGTAATTCCATTGAAAATATATTAATTTTTTCACGGAAAAACATCTTGTGACGGCTCACATAGGTAATTTTTACTTTATATTATTGTTAAATATTGAAGCTTTATTTTATTTCTATTGAAAATAATATTATCTCTAGAAGCAATTTCATTTCTCTCTCATAAAGCGCAAACCGAAATAATAAAATATGTTATGTCATTGTTTGGAACTTGGAACGTGCAAAAGCTGCTAGCCTTGTGCAATTACAAACAAAAGTCATACTTTGGACGAGAGTTGGCTCCAAATCCGAATTGTTCGTTTCAGAAATATTAACGAAACTTTAGATACAAATGATTTTAAACATGATTTATTTATTTTGAAATGTTACGCATTTGAAAATTCTCTGGCGCGCGTCAATAGAAGCTTACTATGTTCAGAAAGTAGAAAGAGCGAAGAAGATTCCAATTTTGAAGCCATGACCCGATTTGATCTTTTTATTATTGTATCGTGATTGCAGTATTCAGTTATTTTTCAATTCTATTAAATGGATAATTTTTTCCTTTTTTTCTCTTTCTCATTATGAAAGTATTTTATCGACGCCTCGTTAAATGCGTTTAATCGGTCGCGGTATCCGAAGGAAGTATCTTGATAAAGTGGTAACGGCGCGTGAAATCTTTTTCAAAGTAAATCACAAAACTACTTGATTTAATTGCCCAGCGTGTTCTAAGCTAAATTAACAGCTCTGTGGTTCAGTATTTCAGACTTTTTTCCATTTATCTTTATTTATTTAATTTGAAATGATAGTGATGCGAACGAATAACAAGACAAATACTATAATTCTTTAAAATAAATATTCTTCGTATAATCCACAGCTTGGACATAAATCAATGTAAATGACAAATTAAATGTAAGGGTAATTTTAGAGCTAGTCTAAAGAAGAAGCAATAAAATCTTTGCGCTTAAATTATACATAGAGATAATTAAAATTTTTTTTAAATAGTTCTCCACATCTCATAAAAATGTCTTCGAGACATCTCTTCTAATTAAAGTTATTTTCATAGTACTATTATAACATCATGAAGGAATATAAGATACAAACGTTTTTATTATTTTTGTATCTGATCTTTTATTTTATCTATAATTAATTTTATTTTTTGTTATACTAAAGTCTTTGAAATGTACGATATTATTTTATCGAAGATAATGGAAAAATATTAATTATATTTACTTAATTTTCAATATAAATATTTTTCAATCAATCATGATAATTATTGTTTGTAAATTTCATTTACATTGGTTACCAATGTAAATTGTTAAAAATAAATCATTACCACGATTAATTTAGAATGTGGGAGCATCATTAATTTCTCAGTAAACGGAATGTAGAAGAGATTTAATCACTCGGAATCAACGCTCCCGATTTAGATTATGTGGTTATCCTGTAAATTATAGATTTTAGTTAAAATCGATGTTTGACAACTCGGTTAGAAGAAGTGATCTCGGCTCCAAATCTGCAAGATAATTGCGTTGAGCGGCAGCATTAATCGAAATATCTTGAACTTGAGTTGGGATGCACGAGAGATGTCGAGTGAAATATGTATGCCAGTGAGAATAATGAAGAGTGGCAGCGAATTCAGTGCTTTGCTTCACTTGATTCTTCCTTCTTATGCTTACGAAAAATTATGATTCTGAAAAATACAGAATGCTACTACATTATTTGGAATAGTTGTTTCTATAGCATTGTCTCTTCAAGCATTATTTTTTTTGTTTATGCGCTGCCAAATTTAAATGCAGCCCGATATAGTTTATAAACTGATTACAAATATTGCGCACAAGATTGTGTGATTTTATATTATTAAATAAATTAATTGACGAAATAAAAGTGCTATATAATTTAAATCACTTTAATTATATACATTGCATCAGTTTGATATCCACATTTCATTGATTACACTGAGAAAAAAATATAGTTAATTTTAATAAATATTTAGCCAACCAATCAATATTGCCAACTAAACATTTACTTACAGTAAGTAAATATTTGTTCAGTAAAAAAAATGATAATTAAATCAAATTAACATTTTTTGTATCAAATAAATATATCTTTATATTTAATAAATATTTAGTTCTATATTTTTTTTCAGTGTATCATAATATTGCAATTATAATATTTAATAAATAATAATAAAATATATAGCTTTATTCTATGCGCAGAAATAAATACATACATCTCCACCGAAAAGTTTGGAAACACTTGCGTTTTTTTCGAAAGTTTGGAAAAACTTGCGATTCTTTCATGAAAAGTTAAATATCCTGATAAAAAAAATCGTAAACAAGTTTTCAATTAGGCATTTTAAAGTGTAAAGATAAGACTTTTTTGCGTTCAAATTTTTTTTTACGATATTTTATTCTTAAATTCCATAAAATTAAAAATTGATATTTTTTGCAATATTTTTGTCTTATTTTGAAGCGTTGCAGTTTGATGAAACACCATTGGACAAAGTTTAATATAAAATTTAATATAAAATATTTTAAAATAGGCTTTTGAGCTTTAAAATGTTTTTTGAAAAAAATAATTTTTCACAAAGATGTCGAATTTTTTATAGTGTAAAATTTTATTGTATAATGACCTCAACGATCACTAACGGTCACTTAAAACAATTAATTTCTGACTTAAACTCTTAAAACTAAAAAACATAGGAATTGTTTAGTCTATGTATAGGTATATCATTGATATAGATAAAAATATCTTGTATCTAAACTTAAAAGTACCGTAAAAAAAAAATACTAGGTATAGATACCGTCGATATTTTCGCCTATAAGGACCTAGCATTTGAGTACTGTACCTAGGTACTTATATTTGTAAAGTACAATATCTATCTCATTGAAATTAAAGAAATATTTAATACACACACGTACACACACACACGTGTGTGTGTGTGTGTGTGTGTGTGTGTGCGCGCGCGCGTGCGTGCGTGCGTGCGCGCGTGCGTGCGTGCGTGCGTGCGTGCGTGCGTGCGTGCGTGCGTGCGTGCGTGCGTGCGTGCGTGTGTGCGTGCGTGTGTGCGTGCG
>Ga0157364_1000461_pt1 | contig 27640 bp, 20 predicted proteins | sample AttsexASBM2_FD_111476 | JGI IMG/M metagenome (GOLD analysis project Ga0157364, IMG submission 111476) | Fungus gardens microbial communities from leaf cutter ant in Ribeirão Preto, State of São Paulo, Brazil - Atta sexdens ASBM2 | ecosystem: Host-associated > Fungi > Mycelium > Unclassified ... | reverse complement strand
ACACACACACACACACACACACACACACACACACACACACACACACACACACACACACACACACACACACACACACACACAAAAAAAAATTGAAAATAAAAAAACATCATCTCAATATATTATAGTTTAATATATATATATTTTTAATATATTTATATATAATAAAAAAATACACACACACACACACACACACACACACACACACACACACACACACACACACACACACACACACACACACACACACACACACATCTTAATTAATGTTTAAAATATATATATTAATAAAATATATAAAAACATAACGAACTCACAGTAGATTGTAAGTCTTCATTTTGTAACCATTTGCCATCGAATCTTCTGGTATCCTCATCATCTGCTGAAGACTGCTGGGTTTCTTGGCTAATTTCCATTGCCTGTTTCATAAGAGCATCCATTAAATCCTGTACATCATCAGTCCTTCGTACAGAATCAACTGTTAATATATTTACTGAACTTTTCTTGATCTCCTCGGTTTTTGACTGTGATTTCATTTTATCGGCACTCTTGTTTTCTAATTTCTTTTTTTGCAATTTTGTCTCATTACTTTCATCACTAGATATGATCATTATGTCATCGCTTTTATCCTTTTGCGACACCATATCGCAAACTTTGGTAATTAAATCATCTATTAAGGCTACAACATCCTGCATTAATTGTAAATGTGAGATACTACTTAACTTTATTCTTTTTGTATTGTCATGTGACAGTTCATCAGGATATCGTTTACGACTTTCAGACTTTCCTAATTCTGTAGACTTAATATCAGAAATTTTATTTGACTTATCTATGATTTCTATCTCTTCAATACTATTTGAGCGTTGACATACTGCATTTTTATCCGCATCCGCTGTACTGTCTACTTCTTTCGTAATACTTTTCTCAATATCGTTCTCTTCTTTTTTCTTATCATTAAGTTTAGGTTGATACGTCATAAAGGGCCCTTCGGAGCAGTTTTTAAGATGCCAATGAAACAATTGACCTAATGATTTTTTCAATGGTTTTCCCTCATGTTGTTCCAAATATTTCAATATACTCGCATGAATGCGATAATGAACTTCTAGGGCTTCTATAGACAGATTTTGTGGACTCTTGTGGCTTATTCTACGTGGATATTGAGCGTTATTATCATATAATAATTCACTAGCCTAAAATTTGATATTGGTATTAATCAGTATCAAATATTACATATAAAAAATATATATAATAAATAATATATATAAGAAATAATATGTAAGGAATATAATAATTAACCTTTGTGTAATGTTCTAAGAATACAGGAGGATCCTGATTTTTCTTCTCTGCGACTTTACCAAGCATGTATTGATAAAGCCATCTTTCATCATGCTGTATGGATGGTTCTTCAATAGTTTGACATATTCTGTTAGCAGATTCAAAACACTGATCTGCAATCTTCAGCATCTCTTCTTTTCTAGTTTCCAAAATTTCAAATCTCTCCATACTTAACGTATCGGTCTCTTGTTTGAGCAATCGCGAACAAAACGAATGAACCATGTAAACAAAATTCCCATACTCTGTCCAAATTACAGAATGACCAGGCGCTAGTTCAATAGCATGTTGATAACTCGACTGTGCCATTTTTGCCTTATTGAGGAATTTATCCTTCCCTCTAAAAAAATCAAGGACATATATTACATCTAAGGTATGTAACACATAAATAAAATTTAGAAAATACTACTTACACAGGTCTGTAACTGTTCAACCAATTCTCTATTATGCTACCTGTTGCCATAGCTAAACCTGCCCATGAATTTAATCCCTTTGGATATAAACACAAGTCTAAAAGATAATACCGGCATGCGTGTTCCCACTTACTGTTTTTAAAATAAAAATCACCCAACAAGTAGTAAATAGTGGATATCGAATGCGGTAAAGGTTTCATTACACTCGGCATCTTGTCTTTCGCACCGGTTATATATGCCGTCATTTCGTCTATTATTTGATTCGGATCGCTTTCCTGAGGAACTAATTTAATTATTCTCTTGAACAGTATCTCCGTATCCATGCTAATAGAAAGAACTCTGGGGGATTGAAAGTTTGGCAATTGTTTCGGTTTATAAAAATCAAACAATAGCTGCGCCCCATCCCAGGTTAATTCCATTTGCGGTACTCCGTGATCCTGAAGATATTTTGGCCGCACTTTGTTCACCCTATTTGGATGACCGTATAAGCAATAGAATATCTGTTCCAAATATTTCGTGAGCCTATTCTTGATAGAAACATACAGAGGAGTTTCGAGATGTGGTATGATAAGATTCATAATGAAAAATAAGAGTTTCGCCTCATTGAAACAACACCACGAATGTCTACCGATAAATTCATGAGCAGTGAATAAAATCATGATAGACGGTGGAATGCCGTCATCTTCATCATCCGATTCGGAATTATGAGAACTGTGCGATTTATTTTTATAAGACTCTGTTTTTGCCCTCTCCTTATCTTCTTTGCTATTAGCAAATTAATTTCATACAATACATATGATAATATATATCATCACATTTCTTGATAAAACTTACTATTGCAGAATGTAATGTAACAAAATCCAAGGTAGAACAGTCTCCAATGGCATCTCCACAGCACTTTCTGGTACATCCAACTGATGGCAAACGATGTGAACTAAATTTTGTACCAATCTCGATAGACGAGATTCTGATAAATATTTTACTAGAATTATAATAAATCATAAAATTAGCGTAATATATTAACGTATAAATTAACGTATAATTAGTAATAATGTTATATTATAAGAATGCCATTGACATATAAAGATTATGATCTTACCAATAAAAACACTGGCTTCGATTGTACAAGCTTCTAATTTCTCAAGTGCTGTTACAACAGAACTCGTCCATTTCTTCTGTTCAGTTTCGTCAGACGAATTCAAGTAATTTTGCCACGATTCATTCAGACAAGCCTCTGCCCAGACATAACATTCCTGAAAGTATTGGTATCATTAAAAATCTATATTATATATACATATAATATATACTTATTTATATTATTACTTCATATTGTTGAAGTTGCCACAAGCTATCAAGTAACATGTTTAATTGTCGAACTCTGTCGACGATAATTTCATTAGTTCCCAATAGTTTGTGTCTCTGTTTAGCAAATTTAAAAGTATCCTGCAATATGCAAGCCAATTCTGCATATTTCTTTTCCTCATAAAGATGTTGAATCTCACCTAATTTTTGACCCCTATAATACAGAATTAAGTCGTAATATCTTTAACATATAGATTTAAACAAATATATAAAATGAGGCTCGAAAGAATCTATCGGTGAAAAATATAAAAAAGCCCATCAGAGTCTATCGGTTGTTCGGATACACAGAAAAACTCTATTTTCATATAGATTATATATATATATATATATATATAAATAGTATACATTAATATAAATAAATACCTTTGAATTGATGTCAACTTTTTCTTTACCAGTTTGGCACTAATTTGAGAGTTATTTTTACAATTTAGAAGCATAATACATGGATTTAGGCTTTTATTTTCCATTTCATGCAGACGGTTCAATAACTAAAAAAATTCGTATCTATAGTAACAATAATTATTTTAATTACTTTAAACTTAATTTTAAACTTAATATTATATTTAAATCTTCTTACCAGTTCTAATGTTTCTATGACTATGTCTATATCACCTTGGCACAGGAAAATATTACTTTTTAGCCATAGAATTCTCAGTAATGTATATAAATTTTCTTCATTTAGAAGATCCTGTCTAACACTTGCGAATATTATATGTCCTAATTCTTCTGCTGGCATTCCAGTGCCAAGTTTATCTAATCTGCAATAATGATTTTATATATATATATATACATTATTTTTATCAATAATAAAGAAAAAATTATTGAAATCTTACGTTGGACTTGGCATGGTGTCTGGTTTATTATCTAGCCATCTGTCTGTATGAAGTTCGCCAAATAATAATGTCGTTTCGGTATCTAATTTCAGAACTTTGTCATTGGCATTTTCATCAAATGGTGATAAATGTGGAATATGTTGTCTAAAAAAAATTTTTAACTCAAATTTTTCACTTTTAATAAAATAAATTAAAAATAAAAATAAATTCCTATATACTTATGCTGCTTTCGGAAACATCACCTGAATACCTCCATCGTTTTGTTGTTCATCCAATATTAAACAAGGACAATACACAAGGACACTTAGGTGATGTTTCCGAATGCAACCCTACCTCATAAAGACATATGCTTGTAGATAAATGTCTGACATTCCTTTCGGCCATTCTCGATTCCATTTAGTACATAAAAATTCTGCAAATTTCGTGATAATTATCATTAAATTGCTTTTACTACTATGTTGATTTATAAATGCGTCCACATCGGCAGTTTCAATTTCTGTTCCAAAGTATTTTTGTGGTTGACTGTACAAATATAAAGTCGCAGATTAATATAATTAATATTATTACAATAATATTATTACATTGATAAAGGTTCAATTATAAACAAACACCTTGTGTCAGGACTTGGCGATTTAGAACTTTCCGAGCATTTAAGAGTTTCCACATTTTTATTATTCTCCCGATTCGCAAATAATTGGTACATATCCATAGTGTCCATGGAATCATCTAGATTTTTAGTAGCGTCATCTTTAGTCAATCTTACTGTGTCGGGTCTACAAAAAAAGATTAAGGAAATTATATTTTATATTTTTAAACTAATTACATATAAGTCATTATTTAATATACGCACAATAGAGTACTAGGAAATAATCTTCTAAGTGTTTCCTCTAATTGAACATCGTCCCTCTCTGCTTCCCTTCTGTTTGGTCCTCTTACTCTCGCGGATCGCCTCATGCTGCTGCAACTCCAGGCCCATTGTTGCAGAAAACATAATGCACTTCTGCGTCTTTTCTTCACCTTCTGTCCTTCTTCCTTCCCATCAGTTTTCTCGGAATGAGTTTTATCATCTATCTTACACATTGCATCGTTCGCTTTCTCAGTATCTTTCTCAGAAACTTTATCACTTGATTTATCACTTTCCTTATCACTACATTTCTCATTAGGTACTCCATTATCTATGCAATAAATATCGTCTGTGACTTTGTCGCTCTCTAACTTGTCAATATTTGCATCTGCTTCAGAATGCATTTGTTCTTCCGATTCTATGTTTTTTATTTCAGTTTGTTCTTCACTTTGTAAACCATCTGTGTCAGACATTCTCAACGGATCTTCCTCTTCGACTATTTGCACATCGCTTGAGCAAGATTTTTTGTCGTCTTCGATTTCAATTTCCATTACTGTGTCTGTATTAAAAACTTGATTGTCGTCCGATATCTCGCAATCTTCCGTTTCAATTTTAATAGGTTTGGTATCAGTCTCTCCATTCAGAATCAAGTTATTTTGATCTACTTCCATTATACTTACACTACTTTCTACAATTTCTATTTCATTATTCGCTGTATTTTTATCATCAGGTTTTTGGATTGGTAATACAATTTTACTAACAAAATTCAAATTATTATCAGTAATATATCTATGCATATCTAATAGACTTTCTCCGAGAGCCAACCATGTGCAGCTCGTTAAGGGCATTCTTAAAATCAATTCTGATAAGGGTTTTGGTGTAAACTCTGCTTTGCAAACTTCCACCCACTTTCTAGAAACTTCCTTCGCCTCTGCTAATAATTTGTCAGCCAATACATGATCATATTCAGTATACAAAGGTGGATCCATCTGCCAGTCGCTATTATACAGTTTATAACATTCTTCCATACATGGAATGTCTTTAAATATTTTGTCACGAAAAGCCAGACCCTTCACGTAATTAGGATCTCTTTCCAATGCCACCGAAATATATAACAGACAATTCATATAATCAGGAACGGCATATAAGGCAGTTATGAGATTGTCCAAGCATGGCCAGTGATTAATATTGCATTTTAGGCCTTGCTTGAATGCCGAGCAAGCTAATTCCAAGTTGGAAATCTTCATAGCTAATGTGCCGATCCTATGCCACAACGTTACATCGGAATCGTCCAGGTTTGCAGCCTCCCAATAATTCTCCACAGCTTCCTCATAATTCTCACAAGCCGCTTGAATGGCGCCAATGTTCTTGAAGCAGGAATATTTCAAGGACAACATTGGTCTGGACCTGCCATCTGGTACTTCAGGTTTTTCCACTCCATCCAATAGTTCAGTCTCTAGGAGATCCTTGAAGACAACCAGTGCTTCCTCACGTTTGTTCTCTTTTAACAGCTCCAAGGCTTTGTTGTATTCCGTCAGTGCTATTTGTTCCTAGAAGAAATTATTTCATATTTTAACACGCATATCAATATAATATTTAGAATTCCTTCAAATTTCAATTTAAATATCTGATACTTTTATCATCACTAACTTTATGATTCTCAATATGTATTAAAGATTGAAAGATTGAAATTTGTTTTAATCAAAACAAAAGGAGCTAAAATTTCTTTGTCATTTTTAATTAAATTTTTAATCTTCAATCTTTAATGTGTTTCCAAGACACCTTTATGATATTTTATGTTGATTTTGGACATGATGCTATCTGAAGAACATTTCCAGAAATATACCTCTTGAATAAAATGTACTGGTGTGATAGATAATTTAAGTGTATTTCACTAGAGAATGATTATCTGCTAAATACAAAGTAATAGTAACATCACATTTCTAATTCCCACTCAATAATATAAATGTAATCTAACACATGTTGTACGTTACAGTTACGTTGTTCAGTAGGAAATTATAATATTGATATAATATTATTAGTATTACTTTGTGTTACACACACACACACACACACACATACACACACACACACACACACACACACACACACACACAAAAGTTGTATCCCACCTGGTGTTGAATAGGGATCTCTGTGCGCTCTTCAAACGTTAGTTATCCAGGCTGAATAATCAATGCAAGGATGCATTGTAAATTAATGTTATCGATAATAATACGAAACAGCAGAGAAGCGTCGAAAAAATTCATATCTGTATTCGTCTCTTTTAGGTTATATGATAATGTAAATAGATGCGTTGCTCTACCTGCGCCTCCTTCGTGATCGTGGGTAAATCCTCCTCCTCGCTCTCCTCACTTGACTCCTCATTGAGCGCTGAAATCTTGATCATTCTGCTGAGTTCGCTGCCGAGTAGTGTCGGCTACATACAAAACGTCAACAAAACAACCGGTTTTTTAACACGCCGCCATGCCATCGGGCTGATCGAGCCAAACGCCAAGCATTCGTGAAATGTCGTGGATGTAGACAGATGCAGATGAGATCGTCGAGTGATCAAGAGATAATTCAGATAGCGATCAAGTGTACAAAATCTGAATCGTTTGCTCGATCACACTTTTTTTTCTTGCCTTTTTCTTGTAGTCTTATTGCACATGTATCCAGTCCTCCATGAAACGGAAAGAAATGTGGCTTAAACGAGAAAGATGAATTTAATTATATTTGATTCGCGTCGAGTGCAGACGAGTGCAGTACAAAACGAGCGCAATGAATTATCTGCAATTCCGATTACGGAAGTCAGGTATCTCGCGTGCGGTGAGAGGAATTGAGAGGAATGAACTTTTAACTTATCTTATCTCGTTTGTCATCCCGCACATTACAAATAAAATGTTATGTCGCACGCAGCGATCGGATTGCACCAACCGTATGCTCGATATGCTGTTAATCAATCACATCTTAGTTATTTCGCTTTTGTTTTCAGTACGGGCGCGTATTTGATGAAGTTGCCTCGCGGAGAATGGCAATAATTGAAAAGATCTTGCAAGAGAGGATGTTGTATATTGAGGTAAGCACGTATAATTATGCTATTGTCAGTCTCGGCGAACAGTTTATGTATGCTAGAGGACTGCATCAGATATTGCAGGTTGCGTTTTATATTGGGTTGTCCGGAAAGTTCGTGCCGACTAAAATTTAAATTTTAGTATACATTTATTAAATTAAAATTTTCTGCATTTCAATTTTCCTTCAACATCGGCACGAACTTTCCGGACGATAAATAAAATATGCTGACGGAAATTTATTAGGAGCACGGTGCCCGGCGCTAAGTAAGCGTAGCGACATGCATATACAATGTGAGCATTTGACTTCAATACTGTAAGATATCATGAAACGGTAGATGTCAAACTTATAAAAAAAACATGTATAAAGAGCTTGAATTCCCTTGCTAATACAGGAGTATACATATAGAGAAAAAAAACAATTAGTTAATGCAGCTAAAAGGTCCTTATAGGGATAGCTACTCCAACAATACAGATGTCTGTATGTCCTTGGAATATCCTAAGGACATCCCCATATAAGAAGAGATCCCATAAGAGTGTCCCTTCTATCTCGGATAAAGTGTGTTATTAAGATAATATTGTTGCTGTTCAAACTCAATTTATTTTTTACTATTTATAAAATACTGCAGTAAAACATATTTGTTTTGCTAAAGTAAAATGATGTTTAGCTAAATATATTTATTAAGTTAATTTCTTTTTATAACAGAAATTAATAATATTTGCAGCAAGATTAGGAATATTAGCTAATGTATATTATTCTTTGCTACTATTTAATCACTCCAGCTATCAAATTTGATACAAAAGTACTTTTTATATTAGTTACTGCGTTTAAAAATATATTGATACTAAGAAAAAAAAGTTGTATTAACAGCATTTGTCAACAACAATCTAAAGTCTTGCTCATTCAATAATAATTTTGATGAAATTAATAAATTAATAACTTTTTTTTTAAACAAGAGAATGATAGTATTTGTTGCTTTAATACTGTAAATTAACAAAATTATTTTCAATTAGATGCTATTAATTTAACATTATTTCTCTTCTTTGCAATATTAAAAGTCTATAATTCACATATATCTATATTATACATTTCAATGTTACATTTCAGTATATTTCTAAATACTGCCAATAATTACCAAATCTATATTGCAAGATGAAATGTGCTTATTTAATGAGACAAAAACAAGAGAAATTTTGTACACGTAATATAAGCAGTCCAATCTCCATTCATTCGTTTCGTCTTTAAATCAATATATAGAGATCTGGATAAAAAAATAAAAAAATTATAACAAAACATCAATTTATGTTGTGTTGTAATAAAAATATAAGAAGGCATACATAAAAAAGGCTTATTATCTTATATATATATTAGTTATTTATATTAAAGTTTTATTAGTTATTTATATTAAAGGATCCATAATACATCAAATAAACTTTTAATACAGATTTAGTAAATCACAGTTACACGTGATGTACCTGTTAATTGTAATTTCATATTACAATATAATTGTAATGTAATACATGTGTTATATTACAATTAATCGTACTAGAGAATAAATCGAAATCGGAAATAGACTGCGGTATGCAATGAGCATTCCACCCAATGTCGTAAAAACGATATTATGCATAGACAGCACAGGCAATCGGCAGCGTCCCAGAAACAATTGCAAATGGAAATGCTCGATTGCGCGATTAAGATAGTGAGGTGCCAGTTACTTAGCTGCTCTAGCGTGTTAAGTATGCTTTTAATTTTAACTAATAAAATTGGATGTCGGCAAAAAATGTATTTTATCTTCAGTAACCAACTTTTAGCAATAACAGCAAAATTTGAATCCATAACTGATATTAAATTGAGCTTTGGCAGCAACAACATTAGCTGTCCCTATTATATATAGAAGGGCACATTTTAGCTGCCACAGCTATACTTTAGTTGCGTTGGCTAATTTTTTCTCTGCGTGCACACGCAATGTTCCGAATGTATCACGAGCCAGTATCATTTCTCCGAAAATGTATTAGAGAAGGGATGACACACTGGAGACACCGGAGCAATGTCTAACGAATATTCGAAATAGGAGAACGGTTTTTCCTACGGTATCGACAAGACGTATCGCTCATATTAGAGAGAGAAGAATCTGGAAGTCATGGTCGTGCATCGCACATTTCCACGCGCTAAGTTCCTCGTTATCCAGTCAATTAAAATTCATGCCGGTCGAAGTGCGGTTCTTTGATTATCAGTGTAATAAAGTGTGAACTGAATAAAGTCTTAGTCTCAATTTATATATATTCAAGAACAATTATTAATTTGAATATTCTGAACACTATCCACTATTCTGGATTCATATCTTACAATACTGTTGATTTATGTATAGTATATTCAGAAATTATTTTCGACAAGATTGGCGTCACTATCTTCGTGTTTGACTGGTAGAATCTGCTGATATAAGACAATCTCGATCAAATTCTGATTAACTCAATCGATAATCAATTAAACCAGCAGAATTGTTTAAAGAAAACTTTCTAATTATATATCCGTTATCCTTAATGTAATCTTTTTCATGTGTTTTTTAAATTAATAATTAAAATCAATAATTTTATCTTGTTGAAATTGCAAATATTATTTGATAAGCTGGGTAAATAGAATTTAATTAAAGTCATTTATATTATGATAATAAAACTGATAGCAAAAACTGAGCAGTGTTTGTCATCTTATAAATGAAAATATTCTCATTATAAATAATAAGGATATAAATAATAAGGATAAATAATAAGGATTTTTTTTCTGTAAGTTTGCTATCGGGCAGATTCAATATGTCACATATTTTGTGTTTTGTAAAATTTAATTTGATTGTTTTGGACTATTTATGATCATACTTGATGACAAATTCGCATTAAAAATCCACGTTTTTTTGTTGTAAATTATTAGCAACGCAAATTAAATTACACGCATACAATTACGTTAGAAACATATGTATAAGATTTAAAATGTATGAAACATATTATCTATTATAAAATTTGATTCAATAATTTCATCGTATACATTATGGCTACAATGATGTCAAAATTTCTTTTAAAAGTTACACAAATGATTGTCTCATTTCGTTTTCTTACAATAAATTTTACATATGATAGGATTTCAATAAAAATAAAAACTTCGGTTTATATAAATACGTAGTTACATTATTAAAACTCGCAGTAAACAATAAAAAAATTTTTTTGATAGTAGAGTTTAATGTAAAAATGGAAGAAATTATTATGTATAATAATAATAATAATAATAATAATAATAATAATAATAATAATAATAATAATGTTATACTATCATTGAGAATGACGCAAATAAGTAACAGTCTTTAATGAGAATGTTGTATACAATAAACATTGTTAGATTACAGAAGAGGTAAGATTGCAATGTATAAAAAACATGACAACGATATTTAATTTCATTATATGAATTCTGTAGCTTCTGAAGTTATACAAGTTATATAAGTGATAATAAATAGTGAGATGTAAAAACAATAATTTAAAATTTAAACATTCAACAAAATATCCTTACCATTAACTGTATTCTAACAAGATGTGTAAAGTATATTACAATTCTTGGCACTTCAAATCACCTTACAAATAAATTCTCTTATTACATAATAGAAAATTCACGTTTAAACGTAAAAAATCAAGATAGATTTCAAAAATTATAAATGATAATTTTTTTATACTGTTTCAGTTACTGTATTAATAATATAAATTGACATAAGTATGTACATCGCAGGAGACCAGTTGAGAGATGATACGCGAACCATAGATACAAAAAGTTTGCTTGGTTCTGCAATTGAAAAATACAATAGTATTATAATAAAATCACTTTCTCCGATTTATAATAGATTTAATCAAGATTGGCGTATAGGTGAGCATCTGATCTAAAAATATATAAAATATCATTTTCTTATAATAAAATTTTTTAGAATAAGTTTAAAGTAACATATATTTCTCTTTACTATTTCTCTTTTATAGAACTTACAATGAAACATTATTGGGCTGCATCCTTTTTATTACCAGTTGGGTCTATTCTTATTTTTGCAATGGTTGTTTTGCTAATGGTAATGACTATAAATTTATTGTAATCATGATCGTTTTTTATTAATGAAATTTTTAATGAAAATTTATTGAAATTTTAAATGACAATTATAGGTATTGTTCAAACGATGTCCTCATATAATAACCGCGATTGTTACTGCAATGCTCACTATCATTATCTTAACAATTATATTGTCACTTAATCATGATCCAGTTTATATTTAATATATTTATATCAAATAATTGCATATACTATTACATAAATCTTTCTTCCATATGTACATTGAACTGGGAGTTTATAATTAATAATATATATGATATATAATAATATATATAAGAATATATATAAGAATTTTTGTAACAATTATACATATTGAATAAATAGACTTGATGATAGATGTTACTTACTACTACTAGGACTGCTCATTCATCATTTTTATTTTAATCATGTCTTCTGAAACACGTTTTACTGTTTCCAAATACTTTTCCAAAGTTGCATCTAATCTTTCGTAGCTCTAAAATAAATCTCAGCAATGTATCGAGTTATGATGTTAATATACACATTTTTACAGATATATATTTAAAAATATATATACTTTACCTCTGCATGAGCTGAGTCATCTTTCAAGTGCCGTAATTCACTTAATAATACTTCTATAGTATTAAGCGGTAACCAAACAGGTGGCGCGGTAGCTACTAATGGTGTTTCAAGACCAAAATGTTCTTTACCGCTACCTAATATCGCGTTAATGTAATCTACCGCTAAGTCGCTGGCTTCCACTAATCGACCAGTATTTAGCATGAGACGGAGAAGCTCTGACGCATTTCGCTTCTATAATATTTTAATGTAAATAAAATATTTTATCAACATAGAAATATTATGACTGTACAATCAGCGTGCATACCACAGGCATATGAGAGAAGTCATCACGCTTGGCCATGAGTAATAGGACTAAAGAAGAGGAGAAGGAGGAGAAATACAAATACTATATAAATTTGATCAAGTACTTACTTTATAAGATATTAATAACCATTGTGGTAGAAAAACTCCATCTTGCAATAATTTTTGTGCAACGGCCTTATGTAATTCGCAATTATCACTTTTTTCGTGCTTCAATGTGAAGTACTCTAACAATCTCCAAGCAGTATTTGTAATGGTTGTATTAGATATTCCAATATCTAAAGAATAATTATTATTACATATGTATATAATTCTTGGAAAAAATATCATTCTGCAGTGCTAGTTTGCAAAATTATAATACAATTATGCATACCGAATATATCATTTTGTATTAGCCAATCCCAGGCGTTTGGATCCTCGCGTTGACTCAATTTGATGCATTGAGAGGTCAAACTTTTGAGTACAGAGGCTTTACTAATTTTAAATACATCGCATAAATGTAACGCTGTTGCGTATAAGCCAATGCTACATAAAGTGACGATAAGTTCGGAAAGTTCTGAAATATATGAATATATATATAAAATTTCGGTCGATTTCTTCATAAAGACAAATTACACAGTTAAGAGACATTTACCAGTATGTGCAACTATATGCAATTCTGAATTTATTTTCGATATTTTTAATCTTGCATCTACTATATAATACTCCTTTTTGATATCATCCAGTTCGAGTACTTCGACTTGTTTTTTTATCTTATAATGCAAAACCTCTTTACCATCAATATCTCTTTTCTTTTGTGGATTCGACGAGTTCATTTCGCTAGAGATATTCTGATCAATTACAGGCCTTACGATCCACCTGTACTTTTCACTTACATGATGTAAAGCATTAATGCACGCTAGTAAACATTGTGCTTGCTTCGCTATAATTGGTGCAGAATGAGGTTCTTGACTCAAACGCATAGCTTGTTCATACATTATAGATGCGGCTGTAAAAATATAATAAAAGTTTATAGCTGATAATATGTGTATATATATGCTCAGTTACAGAACAAGAAACTTACCTTTCCGCATGTTTTGCTTATTGACATGGAAACTATATAAAAAATTATAATAATTGTTTTCCATAAGATCAACGCTTCTGGCTCTGCCTTCTACTATTCTCTCGAGATCCTCGTACATATCGATATAAGGAAAAGAAATTAAATCTATTAACAATTTTTTTTCGAACAACGTAACAACCAATTGCCGTAAGCAATCCACTCTGCGTACGGGATCTGGATTCGCGTTCAAGCAATGATAAGCTTCCGCGTGATGACCTAGACTTAAATGTTGTGCGAATATTATGGAATGAAGTGTCGGCAAATTCGGATCATCTGCGTCCGCATTTGTTATGGCCGTTTCAGCGATCTCTATGATACAGTCGGACGCATTGTGCTCCTCAAATAATTTGATAACTTTCAGATAATAATAAACCAAATCCCTATTTCTCGATGTCACGTTAGAATTGAGTAAGGCATCTACTAAAAACGGATCAGTCAATATACCGTCGGAAGCACGAAGAAAATGATCGCATGCCTTTTGTATCTCTCCCATTTCTAATAAGGCAACTGCTAATATAAATTTCCTCGAAGCGCTATTCCACTCGCACCATGTATTCAGAAGTCTCACATATTCTTGAACAAGCAGGAATTGGCAACTGGAGAGTAGCCATTCAGGGAAGATAAAATTTCCAGATATCGGCCATCTAATTGCATCGTTCAAGAAAATATATAGAAACAAACATAAATCTTGAATTATTTGAACTTGATATAAAAAAATCGTTGATCCAAAAATTATGTCTCAAATCAAAAATTGAAACTGTTATTAAAGGATACATAAGTTGCGCGATAAGCGTCACATGCGTTAGCATACTGTAGTGCCAAGGTATCAGAGTTGTTGGGTCCATGTTCGCTTGAGCCATCAAAATATGAGCGTGTTTCGCACCGCTGCTATGAATAAACAATTCTAACAGTGAGAGAGATCGATGTTGCCTCTGTCCAACATTAATTCGCGAATCAGCGAGTTTAAGAGTTGAAAGACGTTGAGAACTGGATTCGCTGAAATTTTATAATCTTCTTTAACATGATTGATCTTGATGTTGCTGCTCAAATCACCTGGCCAGAAATAAATTTATATTTATTATAATATAAAATGATAAGACTTACAGTAATGATTGTGAAGGTGTGTACAATGCTGTCGATTCGCATAGCCATGTAACGACATAGTAAGCTTGAGTAAGTACAACGGTTCTCGGTGCTAACGATGATCTTATAGTATGTAAAGATCTCGAATTAAATATCTCAGGACGAAGTAGTATGAGTTGTTGCAGTATCAACAAATCCCTGCAAATGGAAAATCTCAGAAGCGCTATTTGTGTTATGGTTTCCGCTATCGTGGCAATTCCTAGCTGACTGCCAAATAAATGATTGACATTTAACAAAAGTTTCGAAGTATCATGGTCATCTTCAAATTGCAGTTTATTTGGCTGCCCAAGATCATATGTTAAAGCTTCCAACAACATGGCCATAGCTCCTGATATATCTTTAACATGACTCAGTTTATGACAGAGTTCTGATTGGAAGTCAAAATCCGACAGCTATTTGTAACAGTATATATATATATATACACATATTACATAAGAGTACATTGCATAAAGAAAAATAGAGTAAAAATTAATTAAAATACTCACTGGATCGTCAGGTTCTAACAGTTTTGATAGCAAATCATCAATTATGATATCTGGACTTCTTAAATGATACAATTCTCTCTCGATTTCCGTTTTAGTTTCTTCAGATAACTGTTCTCCTAACAAGACTAACGCGGACATTAATGTGATTAGATCTTGACATGTGTCTTCATCTTGCGATAGAATGGGCGTTGTCTTGAATCGAGAAATATAGGATTTATTGTTGCAAAGCACCAGATGTTCTAAAGCTTCCATAGGTCTCAAAAACGAGAACGAGGACTTCTTCAATAACACAACGCCGTAAACGCTCGGTAATAGAAGTAGACCTACAGGACGAGTACCATTGGCGTGATATTGGACGACGCACGAGTAGAATTTCGACCAACATCGATTAGCGATTTCGAGATAATCTTCATCCATAATCACGTAATCCATCACTTCTGCCTGCATTTCAGCCTCTACAGCCATACATACTCTTTCTTTTAAAACGGCTGGTGAAAAAGTCATATCTGCTACAACATTGGATCTCCTGTAGATGCTGAGAGCTTTCGTGATGTCTGCCAACGAAAACATTCCAGGATGAAAAATGTAATTAATGTATGCCTCTCTTGGATCTAGTCCAGGTTCATCAGTTGCAATATAATCACTGTCACGCGCTGGTTCTAAAATTGCAGTTTCCCATTCTGGTTTAATGCGATGTGTTAACGGTAATTGTGCATGCGTCACTGCCATCGCATCCATGTCCGCAGTTCTCCACACTGCCCACAATCTAGTTGGCGTAAATGCAAAATCTACCAAATGTTGCTGTGTACAAATAATACAAATTCGTTACGCTTTTATCACAGTAAAATATATAGAAAGAAAAGCATTAATAAAGTACTTACGTCTGGCGCATATAATGTACATAATCTAATAAATTTGAACATGCCGTTGTCCTGCACAGGCTTCAGAATGCTGAATTCACATCCCGTGCCAAATTTTAAGAAAGTTCCAAGATACAATTCGTCATCGTTGCCCAGCGCTTTCCGTAAGACGTGACCTTGTGCACCTTGAGATACAACACGATTCTCAGTAGCTGCATCTGTTACAGCTACGCATTGTGTCTTGTTACAAGACCATACACGTAGATTGCCCTCTCGACATAATGCAAATAGATACGTATCGCTATCGTAATTATGTATAACAAGAGACATAGCCACGTAAGCTTCGGTATTACGACCTCTAAAGGCAGTGGCTATGCCACTTAAAAATTTGGGCATTATCGAGTCCTGTTTCAGTTCACTGGTGTGCACGAGGCCTGTAAGTGCATCGAGCCTCAAGAGTAATATAGTGGCTGAACTGTATGCAAGGGCAAACAGTGCTTCTTCCTGTGGCAACGTAAGCCACGACGCTGCTGCATGAGGCACTGGGGAGTCTGAAAAAAAATTGTTAAGTGAATGTCTGGTAAATATATTTATTTAGAAGTGACAAAATTGAATTTATTACTGCCGTATTACGCTATAGGATGCTTTCCAGTAAGAGATACAGTGTAACACAATGAATCATTACATCCTTGTTTAAACAGAGATGAAATGACTACTGTATCATTATGTCTCTTATATGTTAAAAAACATTAATAATCTGCATGCTTACTTGTGGCTCCAGCGTTAGAAATAATATGAAATGTATGAGGATCTCTGGCATTTTGTACAGAAGCTTCGCTAAATATAGATTGTACACTGAGATCAGTATATGTTCCCAATAGATTTTCCTTGAAAAAAGTAAATATTAACAAAATAATTTTTTATAATAAGATATACAATTTTTTATAAAAACAAAAATAATAAAATTCAGACATACTTGATTATGAATTTTATCCGGGTGAGAAAAGAAAAGTTTGTGGACACTGGAAACAGTGATGATCAAGATAATGACAGAATTGACTGTCTCATGAATAGAAATTCCATCTAGAATTGGAGTGTCTGTAAATTTGTATCTCACTCGACAGTTGGCAAGATTAATGTCCAAACTATGTTCCACTAATTCAAGTACATCATGGCAAATGCGCCAATAAATAAAGCGATTACGAGTGAAATACTTTGAAGAATCTTTGTATGAGTAGCCACCTGCTCTCTCTGGTACTTTTATATCTTGCAATGTACTTTGGCTTCCGCCTATAAAAATAGATTCTTTTTAGCTATTTCTCTTCTTAATAACAATAATACCAACCATAATAATAATAATGCAATTAATTTTTATCATCTATTATACAATTTCTTATAAAATTTTATATAATAACAATTAATATAACAGTTAATAAATGTGCAATTTTAAAATTATGTAATTTTATCAAAACGCAGTAAATTGATATACATGTTTGACGTATGTATAAATTTAGAGTCAGTCACGTGTACCACTTGATTTATAGCATCCAAAATCAATTTACATAAGAATGCGCAATAAATGAGCAGAGGTTAGACGATACAAAAATGATACTTCAACTTGCAAATGTTACACAATACATTATTCCGCGAGCGTTGTGCTTGCACGTCGCCACGGATAGTTCCTCAAAGCATTTTTATGTGACGTCGTGAGTGAAATTTTGGTTTGCCGGGCGAACTCCGGTTAGAGGAGGTTAGAACACGGTTACCTGTGTTCAGAGTGATCTCTTTCCATTTCTCTGGCAGAGCTTGATCCGGCACGACTTCACGATATCCCAGCGGGAACTCTACCATGTTCCGATGCTTTGCAGAGAGACACTAAAACGAGTTTATCACTTTACATTACAGAAAAAACCGCCGACTTGAGCGGTTATCGAACGGTTTTTGGCGCTCGCCTCGTGTTTCAACTTATGTCATCGACGAAAAATACTATTAAAGACGATCTCACAAATATGATTGAAAAATATCGTTCGCGCCCTCTCGATCATCATGTAAAGTATGAATATAAAATAAGAATGTAAGATATTGTATCTATAATCGGTTCTTATTTTAATACCGTCTTAATTAAGTAATGTCTTAAGATGCTAATACAGTTCTTTGATTGGTTAATGACATCTTAAGATTATTTTTAAGACAGTTTTAAAGATAAAAATTGATTATGAATCTAGCCTATGATCTTTTGTATTTCCTCTTTCATAATAAATAAATTAATTAAACACCAATTTTTATTTAGTTATCTCAAAGTGTATAAAATCATTGGAAAAAAAAATTAATATTTAAACTCAAATTTACATGACCGATCGAGTAATAATCATGAATTTTCGTTTAAAAAATTTGTCTACTTTTCCAGATGGCGTAGAAATACGGCAGCTTAATTTTCGCCATTTTCGGAGTATTTCGAATTCAAAGCAATCCGTGATCATAACGTCTATCGCAGTCTATCATATGGTGGAATTAATCAATTAGTCTGAAATGGTCTGAAACTGAAATGTTAAATGATTGCCAAGTGATAGCGGATGCTCGAGACACTCGAACATGGCACACCATTCGATATATACGAATTATGTGATTGTTGAATGGAGCAATAAATGAACCTGAAATAGTATTATTATTATGATTCTCTAGCCAGGATTCATTGCAGTCAGGATTCTTGTGTACACTCGTGCAAGATGTAACAATGTCTTAAGAGTCATCGTTAACGGAATTACTGATTTTTCGCAGCGACAGCATTATCAGGCTTCTACAAAAGATGAATAAAAAGGTGGTCACGGCGTTTTACTTGACGCTAAATATAGCCTTCTCAATTATAATTGTGCTTCTCAACAAATGGCTCTACATTCATACCCGCTTTCCGAATATCACGCTGTCCATGATACATTTCTTTATGACATTCATCGGCTTGATAATCTGTGAAAAGCTAGATGTCTTTTGCGTCAAAAGTATTGACATCAAGGAAATGGTGTTCATTGCTATGACATTTTGCGGATTTGTCGTTTTAACAAATCTGAGTTTGGCTCACAATACAGTCGGGACTTATCAGGTGGCAAAAATGCTAACGACACCCTGCGTGATAGTAATGCAGATGATATTTTATAGAAAGCATTTTGGCATACTTGTTAAGCTGACCCTGATACCGATTACACTGGGAGTCATAGTCAATTTTTATTATGACATACAATTCAACGTTATTGGAACCATCTATGCAACGCTGGGAGTATTTGTAACGTCTCTATATCAAGTTGTATGTCCTATTGTTATTTCTTATTTTTGATAAATAAGAGAGTCAGAATTTATGTATTATACATAAATTCTAGATACATATAGTACTGATTATTTTTTTTATTGCTTCTTACAGATGATAAACAGAAAGCAGAAAGAGTTTCAGATGGATCCAATGCAATTGTTATTCTATCAAGCACCATTATCTGCTGTTATGCTGTTAATTGTTGTCCCAATTTTGGAGCCTGTTGGACAGACATTCACGCACAAGTGGTCATTGTTGGACATGGTATGTTTCTGAAACAATAGCAGATAGATCTGAGAAGTTTTTGAGATCACAAAATTGAATGATCATATTGTGCTTTATTTATAGATCATGGTGATACTATCAGGTGTAGTTGCTTTCTTTGTGAATTTAACGTCTTACTGGATCATAGGAAAGACCTCGCCTTTAACGTATCCTTACATTAATATTACGAGATATACAAATTTGCACATAATACAAGATGTTCTTTAACAAGATGTTCAGATATAATATGGTTGGACATTCCAAATTCTGCCTTCTGCTGCTGGGAGGCTCGTTACTTTTCCATGAAATATTAGCGATAAATCAAGTCATAGGTATAACTCTAACGTTAGTGGGAATTATATTATACGCTCACGTCAAAGTAAGTCCAGCTTTTGTACATCTCGTCATCTTCATACTTTGTATTCAATAGAACATTCCCTTCTAGATGAAAGACAACCAGACGATAATACCAGAGTTTGAAGATGGAGAAACAAAGTCTCTATATAAAGTATGATTCTATTTTAGGCTAAGAATCAAAAGAATTGAAAAAAGAAAAACAAATCGTAGTACTTAATGATGTATAAATTTTGTAAGTCACTGAAATGTACACTGCAATAAATATTTATTTATTATTCCTGAACTTGTTTAAATGATTCCTCACTGACAAAACGAGTTATATGATGATCTTTGATGAAGATTGATTATTGTATAACTTAAATATATATATAAATCAAATGAATATAAAAAATACTTATAGAAGCAGTACTAGAAGATTGTTATATATACATAAATTTATTTTCATAGAAAAAAGTAAGCTTTATTGATTATATTTCTTTACAATCCTGTATAATAATTCTTATTGATTTTGATTATATTTCATATTTTATGCAATTATAAATATATGCAATTATAGATACAAAGTAAATTTATGTACACACATAATCTACTAGTGTTAGTTCTTATAAGTATTTTTTATTTTTTTAATTTACTTTTTCAATCTAAGAATTCACATTAATTTTGTAATATATAGTTATACGTAATTAAAATATATAATTATATATAATATATTTTAAATATATAATATATCTTAATAATAATTAATATAATTATATATATTTATTAACATTAATTTACATTATAATAATTACAATTAAATATAATTTAACCTTCAGCATAAATAAGATTAAAGCTCAAATGTTCAAATGTATAATCAATAAATTGTAATTGTTTTATTTTTATATTTTTTTTATTTTCTGCTGAAATAGATTAAGAGATCGTTATACAATTAAAATTAATATCAAATTCGAGCAAAAAATTAAATCGACGCGACAGCGTGATGACAATGCATAATGAAAATTTAACGGAAAAAAAATTTACGAGAAAATAGTATCTCGAAGCAAAATGGGTCGACGTCACACCTTGGGCTGAGATAGTTGAACTTGTATTGAAATCAGCGGCAACTTCAAATTAAGATTACGATTTATCGTTAGCTTTTTCCCAGGTGTACCGGACCCAACGGATGCTTTCCTAGAATGCCTTTATATACGAAATCAGTCCGCCCATGGCACTCTCGAGAAATTGTCGTCTCATGAGACATCTAGCCATTGAAAAATGTATCAATTGCTAGACGCGGACTTTTCGACAAGCAGCTTGCAATTACTATTTCCTACAGACGTAATTATTTTTTCTCAATCAACATTTCAGAAGACATATCTCTTATTTTCGAATTTATCTTCTAATTTTATCGCAAATGATGAAATATATCTGCACAGTATCGCCATATGAATGGATCAATAAACGAGCTTGAGCTTCGAAAAGTGGCACGCAAGCTGCGCACGTTCAATTTTTGCTAATGGCGTTGCTGTAATAACGCAGCTGATAGAGAGGGGGGTTACTCCGTTACTGATCAAACAAACTCTAGCAACGTGCTCATCCGGCCGGTTTACACTTTACGTTAGTCTATTTTTGCAAAAGGGTAACAACGATGAAGATTGAGGAGGTAAAGAGCACCGCCAAGACCCAGAGGATTTCAGCCCACACACATATTAAAGGACTTGGACTCGATGAGAATGGCTCTGCCATCCAGAGCGCGGCCGGTCTCGTCGGTCAAGAAATGGCGCGTGAGGTTAGCATCTTCTTGAGAGCAGCGGCAACTGCGTTGTTTTCCAGTAAATGCACGACATATCACGTGTCATGCGATACTAGAAGATGGATTAGAATAATGGAAACTTTTAAAGAATATCATCAAAGAGAAAGCATTATGATTTTCTTGTCTCGCTAGAAAATTCATAATATTTCTCTTTATCACCAAAGAATATATCATAATTCTGTTTCTAATTTAGCTATTTGTGTGTATAATTTAATTTTAGTTTAATTTGTTCCCGAAATGGATTACAATTTAGTTTCTTTAGTCATATAAAAACTCAAACAATCAATCTCATAAATTAAGACATAGCATCACAGTAGAAAAAACCATGTATGTGAAAATCATAAGAATTTTGTACTTGCATCATGTGTCAGATGACATTCAAATTTCAAGAGTTTCAAATCAACCGTTTTTTCATTTAGTTTTTTATTTTTATTGTACGTTAATGATTTGATGGATGATGAGAAGCATAAGCTCAATGTTGCTCTTACAGGCAGCAGGTATCGTCGTCGACATGATAAAATCAAAGAGAATGGCAGGACGTGCAGTGTTATTGGCTGGTCCACCAGGTACAGGCAAGACTGCGATAGCACTTGCCATTGCTCAAGAACTTGGTAACAAAGTACCTTTCTGTCCTATGGTGGGCTCAGAAGTTTACAGTTCAGAGATTAAGAAAACAGAAGTCCTCATGGAGAATTTTAGGAGGGCCATTGGCTTAAGGATTAAAGAAACTAAAGAGGTATATGAAGGTGAAGTGACTGAGTTGTCACCTGTTGAAACAGAAAATCCTATGGGTGGCTATGGTAAAACTGTATCTCACGTAGTCCTCGGATTGAAAACTTCTAAAGGCACAAAACAATTAAAACTGGACCCTTCGATATATGAATCTTTACAAAAAGAGAAAGTCGAAGCTGGCGATGTAATTTATATTGAAGCTAATAGCGGGGCGGTAAAGAGGCAAGGTCGAAGTGATAATTTTGCCACAGAATTCGATCTGGAAGCGGAGGAATATGTTCCTTTACCGAAAGGCGATGTACATAAAAAGAAGGAAGTTATTCAAGATGTAACGTTGCATGATTTGGATGTAGCTAATGCCAAACCACAAGGAGGACAGGATATAATGTCAATGATGGGACAATTGATGAAGCCTAAGAAAACTGAAATTACAGGTAAAAGAGAAAATTAGCGATACATTATTTATACAAGATAAATCGTAATATCAATGTTCAACAAAAGAAAACTAAAACTTAAAGTGAGAAAAAACGTACAAGTTGTTTATTGAGTTATAAATGAAAAATAACGCTTTTACTATATTTTGTTACGTAACGGAATGGAAACAGGCATATTAGTATTTTAATAATGTTATTTATAATTTACACTTTTCTTAAATTCAGTCATATTAAAGATATGTTCAATTATAATTAGAAATATATCTAATCAGGTCAAAATTATTTCAGATAAGTTGCGGAAAGAGATAAACAAGGTAGTAAACAAATATATCGACCAAGGCATCGCTGAATTAGTACCAGGAGTATTGTTCATAGATGAAGTTCACATGCTAGATATAGAGACGTTTACTTATCTACATCGCGCATTGGAAAGCGCTATAGCGCCGATCGTTATTTTTGCTACGAATCGTGGCCGCTGCGAGATCAGAGGAACTGAAGATATTATCTCTCCACACGGCATACCTCTCGACCTGTTGGACCGTCTTCTGATTATAAGAACTCTTCCATATTCTAGACAAGAAATCGAACAAATAGTAAAACTAAGAGCTGTTACGGAAGGGCTGCAAATTGATGATGAGGCTCTATCCAGTCTCGGCGAACTCGGCACAAAAACTACTCTCAGATATGTAGTACAACTTTTAACACCCGCAGCTTTAGCGGCGAAAGTCAATGAAAGAACTAGTATCAAAAAGGAGGACATTGAGGAAGTTAATGCGCTTTTCTTGGATGCTAAATCATCTGCTAAGATACTCTCGCAAAATCAAGATAAATTTATGAAATAAAACTTAATTTTATGATAGATATAATATATTTATAATTATTTTCCTTAAATCCGTTTATTAAACAGTAATTTAATTATTAGATTTTTGTCAATTTTATTTTAACTTAACTTACTCAACTCTTTGACAGTTATTTCTTTAATTAGAATTAATAAAAATCATGTTTTTAAAAAATGTATATACAGTGATATTAAAATTACATTATATTTATAGGGAAATAGTTTTATATATATTAGAATACATGTTTTTTTCACATAGAATTGAATTATTTTAATATGAATGTTACATCAATAACATTTCATAAATAAAAATTTCTCATGAAACAAAGAATATGTTATGTATTTTTTTATTGTATTTTTTTAATATATTTTGAATTTTGAACTAAATTAATGAGTTTATAATTAATAGTAAAATCAATAAAGAATAAGTCTTGAGAGTCGATGTTGCATGTTATTGCAATTACATTTTATTGTATATAATAATTGAAGTAGACATTTCGATCTTTTTTTGGTCTGGATCCTCTTCAGTAAATACATTAATGATAAGACTAAAATACATACAACAATTAAATACAAAATACAAAATTGAATTAGATTGTGTGAACTTACATATTTGTTCGTCGTAATTTGAATTGTGAATAATGTGTATCTGAATAAGTCAATTCGCATCCATATGTCAATGTCCATGTGTGTTAAATTATCAAGTTTACTAAGTTTACTAAATATTATTAAATAGCATATTATGCGATGTTGATTGTTGACAATTCACTTATCATGGATCTAATGAGAACATTCGTCACACAATAACACAACTAGAGCTTCAAAAAGCTGAAAGAAGGAAAAGAACTTGAGAATAAAAATTGATGCTCCCCCTTTTTTGATGAAGATATAGTTGTATTTTTGTGTGACAAATGTTTTCATAAGATCCATGACAAGCGAATAGTCAATATCGCATAATATGCCTAAATACTCAAACAGCATTAAGTAATTATATTTTAATTTTAATCTTATTTTTTAAATTTTATTATTTATGATGATTATTTAGTAAACTTGTAATTTAATCGACATTGACATATGGATGCGAATTGACTTATCCAGATACACATTCACAGTTCAAATTACGACAAACAAATATGTAAGTTCATACAATCTAATATTCAATTTTGTATTTAACGGTAATTATTGTATACATTTTAGTCTTATCATTAATATATTTACTGAAGAGAATCCAAACCAAGGATCGAAATGTCTACTTAAATTATTATATACAATAAAACATAATTGCAATAACATTCAGCATCAGCTCTCAAGGTTTTTTTATTCCTTATTGATTTAATTTGTTAGAGCCTAAAAATTTCTATAGTTTAATAAAATAAAAAGTAGTAAAATATAAGTATAAGAGATATTTTGTGTTATACATCTCTTGTATATTGAACAATATTTACGTAATAAAAATAAAAATAATGCTTGTTTATGTTTCGTAAGCTACCGTTTTATTAGATGTCCTAGATCAAACATTAAACTTCTTAATCACAAGATATTAACGACGAAAATAATTTCTCAATATATTGTTAGATGTTGAACGACTCAGGGTTCAAAAGCTGAAGAGTTCAAGCTATAATCAGAAGTTGTGACATCATTGTGTGATATCTACACCCTGAGTATAAAATCTCCGTCAATTTTAATACTCGTTAGTTTTAAGTTCCTCGAATGACCGTACTGTTAAATATCGAGCATTTCAATTCGCATTCAATTTGTTCCTAATACATTTCTGTATGTATTTCTTAAAAGTTAAGATGCAGTACATTTTAAAAATAACAAAGTGCTCTAAGTTTTTAAATAAATATAATATTGTGGCTCAACATAAGCGTAGTTTGCAACTGAGTTCGCAAAGACAAAATATGAAGAAATTGCTTCCACAAAAGGAAGAATTTCAAGCGAGACACATTGGACCTAGAGAACACGAACAGATAGAGATGTTACGACTAATTGGATTTAAGGTAATTTGCTTCTGAAAATCATTTATACGATGAAAATACTTGTATCTCAACTGGATTAACTTTCGTTCGCGATGCAATATTGCAGAGTCTTGATGAATTAACGGAAACCGCAGTACCAGCTAAAATTCTTCACAAGGGAGATTTAAATCTTGAAGAGCCAGTTAGTGAGTAATTTTCTCAGTTAACATACATGATACTTAGATTTTATTAACACGTGGTTGTGTTAATTTGGAGTAAATTATTAGGCTTTTGTTCCATTGTCTGTGAAATTACACAGGTTTCTTTCTTAAGAATACGTATATATAAATAGCAAAAATATATTTTTTTTTGTTATAAAATACATAATAATAACTACGATGTTCATTCCATGAAAACGTGACAAGTCACGAGACTTATATGATTCGACTTGCTTTAATACTGATAACCCTTTACACAAATCATTATCTCAGGTCACAGTTCAATCTCGTGCGTCTACTTTGTTCTCACGTGTTATTCTTCTCAAATAGACTTAATCATACAACATTACATAGATTTCTACATATAATTTCTTTTCCCGATATCGTGTGTTACTAAATATACTGCATATTTTCTTCTTTTCGGATTTTCGTTTCAATAATATTACATCAAATATATATAATAATTAGAATTTTCCTTTTTCGTTTTTTTGTACGTGAAGTGAATAAAATTCCATTCTATATATAATTAAAAATTTAAATGGTATAAAGTAAAATAAAAATTAATACAAATAATTTTTTCAGCTGAGTACGATTTAATAAAGAGGATCACAAAAATTTCGGAAATGAATGACATATGGCGTTCTTACATAGGCATGGGATACCATAATTGTTGTGTACCACATACGATTATGCGTAACATTTTTGAAAATCCTGGATGGTAAATCATGTGCTAAAAAATATTAAGAAATATAAGAGATGATATAAGAGATGATATAAAAACAATTTCATTGTATTTCGCCACAGGACGACGCAATATACTCCTTATCAGCCAGAGATTTCACAAGGACGGCTCGAAGGCTTACTGAATTACCAAACCATGATATGTGATTTTACGGGGATGGATGTGGCGAATGCTTCCCTCTTAGATGAAGGGACAGCGGCAGCGGAGGCTTTGGCACTTGCACATAGATATAATAAGAGAAAAAAATTGTTTGTTTCCGACAGAGTACATCCTCAGACAATTAGTGTTATCGCAACACGCGCCGCTTCCTTAAGTTTGCCCTTAGTAATTGGTGATGTATTTAAAGTAGAAACCAGCGGAAAAGATATTGCTGGTATTCTTGTACAGTATCCTGATACAAATGGCTGCATCCACGATTTTGAAGATGTTGTTAAAAGGGCGCACATTAATGGGGTATGTTGTTAAAAATTATAATATATATATATATATATATATATATATATATATATATATATATATTATGCCATACTCTCTCTCGCGGTGTTTTTTTTTTTTTCTTTTTTTTTTCTCCCCCCTCTCCATCTTTTCTTTTT
>Ga0157364_1000460_pt1 | contig 27645 bp, 16 predicted proteins | sample AttsexASBM2_FD_111476 | JGI IMG/M metagenome (GOLD analysis project Ga0157364, IMG submission 111476) | Fungus gardens microbial communities from leaf cutter ant in Ribeirão Preto, State of São Paulo, Brazil - Atta sexdens ASBM2 | ecosystem: Host-associated > Fungi > Mycelium > Unclassified ... | reverse complement strand
TTTGCTAAAAAAAAAGCATATGCGGGAAGCTTTGCTTTTCTGTTTCAATTTGAAGAAATCGGCTGCCGAATCGCATCGAATGCTTGTGGAGGTCTATGGCGACAATGCTTTATCGGAAACAATGTGCAGAGATTGGTTTCGCCAGTTCAATGACGACAATTTTGACCTGAGTGACAAGAAGCGTGAAAATCGGCCCAGGAAGGTTGAGCAATGTCAATTGCAGACTCTTTTGGACGAGAACGACACCCAATCGCAAAAAATGCTTGCCGAGCAATTGGGTGTTTCTCAAGCAGCCATTTCCATGCAGCTACATGCCATGGGGAAGGTTCAAAAGATCGGAAAATGGGTGCCGCAACTGAACGATAGGCAGATGGAGCGACGCCAAAACACATGCCAAATTCTGCTTGCCAGACAAAAAAGGAAGTCGTTCCTGCATCGGATTGTGACAGGCGATGAAAAGTAGATCTATTTTCAGAATCCTAAACACAAGAAATCTTGGGTTGATCCCGCCCAAACATCAACATCTTCCTCAAGATCAAATCGCTTCGGACGAAAGACGATGTTGTGCGTTTGATGGGATCAGGAGGGTGTCATCTACTACGAGCTGTTAAAACTTGGTGAAATTATTAATGCTTACCGCTATCAACTGATCAAATTGCACCGTGCTATGCGTGAAAAAAGGCCGCATTATCGGAAAGGACATGACAAGCTGATTTTCCTCCACGCACCATCACACACGTCAACAATGGTCCAAAACTACTTGGAGACACTCAACTGGGAAGTGCTACCCCATCCCGCTTACTCACCAGACCTGGCACCTTCTGACTATCACCCGTTTTCGGGAGGGGGTCCACGCGCTCGCTTAGCGGCACTTCGATTCTACGAAAACGTCCGAAAATGGCTTGATGAGTGGTTTGTCGAAAGATGAGGAATTTTTTTGACGTGGTATACACAAATTGCCCGAAAGATGGGAAAAATGTATAGTTAGTAAGGGCAAGTACTTTGAATAAATTTATTTTTGCTTCCTAGGAAAAAAAATGTGTTTTTCTGACTAAAATACAACGGATTTAAGCTTATACACCTGATACATATGTACGAATATCATATTTATATATATTATATTTAACAGTATATATGTAATTTATAATAAATATTGAATTATAATAAATATTAATTATAATTAAATATATTATATTTATTACAAATATTAATTATAATTAATTATAATTAAATATATTACATATTTATTTCAATTGCAATAGAATGAATTCTTAATATTCTATGAATATACTTAAAATAAAGAACCCCTCTATTACCCATTCTCATGAAGACGCAATCATATTTTCTTCGTCTCTCCGATTTTAACATAATCTTTAATATTTAATATTTATTTTAATTGCAACAGAATGAATTTTTAATATTATATGAATAATATAATTCTTTTTTTATTTGCGAGGAGGAGAAAAATTTTCACATAGATCCTCATCCGGGATGCTCCCAAAGGAGAACTTAATCGGATGAGAGGAAGGCACCCAAGAGCCAATCTCCCTTGTGCAGATTCGATTTGTTTGCGTCCCTCCTATAAGGAAGAACAGCGGACATCATCGCTTACCTGCTAAAAAACTCTCCCTATTCAGCACTTCCGCAAAACCACATTAGGCACACTTCGAAACCGCCTGTCCGGCAGCATTTCAGGATGCACCCAAGTCGTGGAGTATACGCTCCCATCTCCATGGTCCGATACTACTTAAAGCTAGAATCCTATTCTATATCATATTAAACTATCTTAAATATGTATATTATATAATATTTTTACACACGGTTGTCATCAGACCCCAGACAGGCTCGAGCTCTTTGCTTCTTCAGGGCCTGCTCCCACTCGGCCCGTTTTTTTTTGCGCATGATGGCCTCCGTAGAAATCCGCGAAGGTCGTCCAACACGCAGCGAAGCACATAGCCGCTCTGACAATGAGTTATATGTCCTGTCAAGAACATCGAATCTCAACCGTTTAAAACGTGATGTCTTCTCCGCGGCTCAAGATGGGTAAAACAACAGCGTGCATCGCCGTATCCGCCGTAGTCGCACGATAATATGCGACAAATCGGCGACGCGTTACGCTGTATCTTAGAAAGGTAGGCCTCAAAGCATCCATGATTCATTAAAATCTGGGTCATGTAGATTGTATGAATATTCTAAAAATAAAGAATGGACCGCTCCATCGCTCATTCTTGTGAGAACGCAATCACATTTTCTTCGTCTCTCCAATTTTAACACGATCTTTGACATGGAGATTCATTTCTTAATAATACTATGAAATACTATGAAGTTCTTTGACTATGGTAAGAAATTTTTATTATTCATAGTAATATATCGATACTTAGGGCAAGCCAGAACTTTATTGCAATTTAATTGCAATTTAATATTTGTTTTAATGCTTTGCATTAAATGCTTATGGCCTACATATAGCATTAGAGCAGCCGACATGTTGTTTCCGCGCTTACGGCAATCTTATACAGTGCTAGAGCAGTCAATGTTTTAATGCAGCATTTACGGCAGCATTTATATGGCGCTGGAGCAATCGATGCTTTAGCGCTTACGGCAGCTCTTATACAGCGCCAAAGCAGACGATTAATTGTTTCAATATTCTGAAAATAAAATTTAATTATAAATCTTAATAATTTATTAAGGTTCACGTAAAAGAATTCCGTTCTATTCCAAGAAAGTGTCATTAGATGTAAAAGTTATTTCCCCACTTACTTAATCTGCTCGAAGAACAACATGTATGCCCCTTGTGCTCCTTTGGATCATTTCTTCTTGATAACTTGTAAATCATTAGAATAACATCATTCCTTTTTGTCTGCTCTCAACATATACGTATAATGACTACGATTCATTTCTTAGCACTCGTGAAATATAGTGTTTATTATCTTGTACTTTTTTTTTTATTAATCGTGACAGTACTCGTCGGTACAGCGTTAATGCGATTGTCGATAATTTTTTTAGAAGCACTGTTTAGAAAAGTGTATAAATTGATCTGTATTACTAAGACGAATAAAGTTGATTCGATTATGATTTCTTTTCAAAACGGTATCTTTACGTTCGTTACAATTGCCATTTATCGTTTCCCATTTCGAAAATTCTAAATCAATCAAAGTTTGTAGAATCACCTTTTTTCCTTTTTAATGTCGACTATATAGGTAATATTAGCAAACAACTCTTTTCCAGCCAATTACATTTGGCATTTGAACAAGATGTTACGTGCTTTAATTCGAATTCTAATACATCATTGATTTCAGAATACGTCGACATTAGAGCCGTGAAAAATTCTGAAATCTCTTGTTGTATTCGTTCTTCGAAGTGTTCTCCGACAGATCTTCTAACCGCTAGAATATTGCAACACTTACGCTCAGCATACGCGCAGATAGCATCAGTCAATGCGTTCGATACTTTATTTTTCAGTATTTGTTGCCTGATACGTACACGATGAAATGCACATTGCAATATTACATTAGCGTAACACGAAACATGATCATTGCAGAGGCCGTATATTTTCCATGTAACTATACTTTCTGGTTCATTGCAACCATAATTCTGTACATCATCAATGATATTAGATATGGCCTATCGACAGAAATTTTCACAGCCTTTTTCTCGGACGAATTGATTTGTGATAGCTGAGCTTTGAACACAGATCTTAGGTAATTATATTCTACAATGGCTCCCGAGTTTGTTTTAATGGATGCCAAATTGAAATTTATCAAATGTAAGCCTTCCAGTGTACTCTCGTGACAAATCTACATAGGCTGACACACTCGTATTCAGTGATAAATCATTGCATTTTTACACGTAATTCCTTGACTTTTATGTATAGTTCTTCCATAACTGAGAGATAATAGAAATTATTTCCGATGTATCACCATTTTGTGTTGAAATACTTCGAATTTAATATCTACTTTCGTTATTGTGATTTCTTTATTATCCGAAATAACTACCATATTTTAATGGAATTAATATGATTTCCGAGTCAATACGAGTCAATAGAGTGATTAACAACAACATTGCCTATCGTTCCATTGACAAAACCCAAACATCAATATCATTGTATCAATATTCCGTCGAATCACTTTAGCGCCAATTTAAATTGTTATTACTCTTTCAATGCCAGATCTTTCCGAAACTTTGTCATCTTTGTCTTCCAAAATTTTGTGCACTTTTTTTCATTGCTGGAGCACAATCGACATCATCTACTGCTATCAATTCAATTTCATCACCGTCAATTTTATCGAGCATTACCGTGTTTAAAATCTTGCACAAATAACACGTGGGTAATAAACATATTGTATATCAATCGGTAATTGATTCATATAAGTGCAAAGTTCATTCAATCTTTCGTCGCAACTACTTCCTTTGAAATGGAATTTTCTCGACTGAAGAACATTGATATCAGAATCTGTTCTCAAATTATTCATAGTTTAGAAAATATTATATATCACGTTATATGTTGTCACATCTTTGTCGCATATTAATCAAGAATTCATCGTAATCGAACAATCTCTATAAAGATTCACCCATGCTATCTAAATACTTGTGAATTTCTGATTGAGACATTTTCACGAATAGAGATTGTTTTTTTACAGAAGGAAACTGCAACAAGTTTCAAACAAAAAAATGTGTTTTCTGCCAAAGAAATCATCATCTGTATCTGATGTATCAAAGATTTCACATATTCATAGTAGATTGATAAACATAAATGTTACATTCGAAATCATGGATGCTTCATCGATTATAAATAATTCGACAGTCTAATTTGTCTCTCAAAGTTTTCAAAATCATGCCTGAGTGCATATATTAAGTGCATAGATTCATAAGTAACAGGTAGCTGAAACATTTTATGAACCGTTAAGCCAGTTAATATTGAATGCCGCGATATCCGTGAGAACAGATATGGCAGTCACTTTTTTTAAATGTATTCTGATCCAATGTTTAATCATTTCAATAAGAAAATTTTTTCCTATACTACCCTCGCTATTTACGTGAGTGATGACGCTATGTGAGTGAAAGGTGAGAGAGAAGAGAGGTGACTGCGGATAGAGAAGAAGAAGAAGAAGAAGAAGAAGAAGAAGAAGAAGAAGAAGAAGAAGAAGAAGAAGAAGAAGAAGAAGAGGAAGAGGAAGAGGAAGAGGAAGAGGAAGAGGAAGAGGAAAAGGAAGAGGAAGAGGAAGAGGAAGAGGAAGAGGAAGAGGAAGAGGAAGAAGAAGAAGAAGAAGAAGAAAACGTTAACTTCATTTTTCACGAAAATCATTACTTTTTGACCGCTTGTATGTCCAGAACTTGACCAATTTTTGTTTCTTTTGGCTTAAATTACTCGTGGCGATGCCTTTTAAGATGTTATGTGTGATTCAAAATTTTTTATATTTTAGTGGTTCTGTACTCCCAGAAAACTTTGGACTCGGGATAAGAGACCTGTAGTGTCTTTATGTCTTTTACTTTTTTTTTAACATAACCGGAAATATTATCGCGTCTCCTGATCCAGAAATCTCGGATTCGAATCCCACTAAGGAAGCGTTTTTTAATATTAGTTTGAAGTTCAATTTATTTTTTAATTTCAATTTTTTAATTTCAAATATAATTATTATAATTGTTTTAAAAATAAAATTTGTAATCCTTAAATGAATATTTTTTTTGAATTATGAAACTAGTCAGCTCGAATTCAATTCATTTCAAGCCATTCAATCTATTTTCATGGATTTAAAGTACGTAAAAAAAATTTTAATTCATTTTAATCTCGTTTGCTGGGAAGAGAATTACATTATTAATAAAATAATTATCTAACTTCCGTACTTCTTATTTTTAATAATGAAGCGTTTATTAATCCAAAGCTTATTGATAATATATATATACATTGCTTTTTCTCACAATTTTACATAGATGTGATAAATTATCTTACCAAAAATAGTCAAAACAATAGGCAACAAAAGCTGCTCCAACATATAACACATGTACCTATGTTTCTAGTGCTCTAATAAAACACAACAGCGAATTTGCGAATTTTGATTGATTACGCGATATGCGATAAATACAACTCATGGGACTCTAGCTTTTATGTCCCATGTAGCGGATCGCGTGTAAGTAGAGAGAAACTCGCCAACTCGTCACGTGACTGTGGATGATTCTGATTGGCTGGGATATGGATTACACATTTGTGCTCCATGAAGAGATACTATAATCTTATCTTATTCTATCTCACAGGTTACGATTTGCTGCTTGAAATTTTGTAGCTCCTTTCATTCCATTTTTGCTTTCAAAATCAGTTGAATATCTATCGTAATATTAATGCAGGACCTGAAGAGTATCTGGCGTTCAGATTATTTCTAGATAAGATGCCAAATATGTAATTTGAAGAAAAAAATTGAAATTTCTCATCTGCGAGGAAGTGTAGTGGTGTTTATTCACAAGTCATGTATTTATTTTACAGTAATACAGCAAGTTGTCAACGAATATTATTCGCAAGAAATTTAAATAATTGTTGAATACTTTTTTCTGATTTATTGACACATTACACTTTACGCAACGCAACAAAGCATCTTATACATTTTTTTGCCTTCGTTAATATATAATATATAATATGTAATATTTCAGTTTCTTTATATCCTTCTTTTCGTCTCTTAGTCTTATGATAAAATTTCGAAATGCGGAAATATATAAATATGAAGCTACAAGATTTCCAATAGCTTAGAAGCTATAACCTATAACCTTAACAACCTTAATCTTCTCAACTCAGCGGCGGAGTGGGAACAGAGCAAGGAGTGGGAAAAGGAGTAAAAATGGCGGATACTCACGTGCCTTATAGTGCCTTAGTTTTACTGGATATCGATTCTCTAACTTTTATCATGGTGAAAATGTGAGCCATCGTGATTTCCTAACTTTCATCATAATGCAATTGCGAGCAATCTCAGAGAAATTCGACAAGAAATTTCTTGTTGAATGATAAGATCCAAGAAAGAAAGGCTGAGAAATAAAGCGAGAGAGGAACTACAGTCGACTGAATCGACTGAATTGACAATTTTAAATATATAATTGTTCAAAGACAAAAGTAAAATCAAATGGCAATACACATGGTAGCAATTTTGTTACTGGATGAAAAGGATGAAAAGGCCTTTGAACCACATACGAAAATTACATGAAAAATGTTTAGAGATATTCATTTTCAACAGGATTAACTTTGTAAATAATGGCAGAAAATCATTTAGGCCCAGTTCCATAATTTACGGTTTACTTTTAATCATTTAATCGAAGTTCGACTTATTCATCATCCATTTAATTCTAGAATTGGAAAAAAATTAGAAATAAATTGAACTTTATGGCCGTGATCCGATTTACGCTACAATGCTCATGAGCATATCGTTTGTCTTCGTTCAACATTTGACAAATAACAAGGATAAAATGATTTTTAAGCGTTGTGAGCGTGAATCGGACTGCCTATGTTTCACTTCACATTTTCATGTTTTTTTTCCCACACTGGCAAATCTAGTGATTTCATATTTTCACTTCGTCGTTAGCAAAGACATAGACATTCATAGTTAGACATATTATATTCAAAGTCGTTTTAAGTACGGTCTTAAGAAGCCACGAACCAATTAGAAGACTGCATTAGCATCCTAAGACATTATTTAAGACGATCTTGAAATAAAACTCGACTACGAATACCGATCATAGAGAATGGACTGCAAGATCCATGTGTCAAAATGGTCGTTAAAAATAAGAGAGAGAGATTATGGAAGACGGCCATCTCTGTCTCTTTTTATTCAATAGCATAATGAGAGAGAGAATGAGAAGCAGATAAGCCATCTTCCCTCTTTCTCATTATTGTCGATCACATTTGAATACTACTTAGAGATTGTGCAGTCCATTCTTTATGTCTTTGATCGTTACATGACTCATGAGATGAAAGTGCGAAAAGTGAGTGATCTCACTCGAATTAAAAAATTAATCCCCTGATTATTGATTAGTTACGCGACATGCGACATACTTGGCAAATATGCCTCATAGAACTCCAGCCTAATGCCGACTGCAGACCAGAATATCGATTATGTAAATTTTCACGAAACTTTCATTTTTTCACTTTTTGTACATACCAATCTCAAAAGTGAAAAGTTTTACTTTCAAATGATATCAGACTTAGTGATTATGTAAAAAAATTATGAGAAAGTGAAATCAGAAGAAAGTTACGAACAAGTGAGATCATAAGGCGAATTTACATAGTTCTTAAATTTATGAAAATTTAACAAGTGTTTACGGGTATATGTACATACAAGTATGTATGCACGTACATACGTATTTTGATAGGAAATCACATTGTGCATTATTTGTTGTTCCTTATATATATAATCGAGAATAACAATGAATGTAACTCAAAAACAAAAGGAAATGCTGTTCGACATAATATCAAAAAATTTGGATATTGTGCGAAGAAGAGTGTGAAAATCTCAGAGCCATATGGAACTGGTAAAAACATGTTATTTCATTACTCTTGTTCATGACTGTATGTAAAAAAACAATGTAAAACTCGTAGAAAAATGTATGGGATAACATACTACAAACCCTAAATTGTTCTGGATTGGGACCGGAGAAATCTTCGTCTGAATGGAAAAAGACTATTTTTTAACCTGTTTCATAAATCTCTATTTTTTATTATAATTCTCATTTTGAAATTTTCATGTGATTTTTATGCACTTCATATTTTTATCTTTTACTCATATATTAAATTTAATATGTGATTTAATAATAATTTAATATGTAATTTAATGATAATAATTTATCACGCAAACATTTTCTTAATATGAAGTTTTAATATGAAGTTTTCGCCTCAATTGCAAGCTCTTTCTCTTCGTTCGCACCATTTACGGCGAGAAACCACGCAATATCCATTTCAAATATATATCTCAAATAGGATATTTGATATTTGTCGAAAGCGAGAGAGAGCTAGTGCAGTCTAATATTGGAACAGAAAACAGAAAAACCAAAAGATCAAAAAACAAGCTAATTCATATCAATTTATTAAAAAATAACTAGAATTTCACATTTTTAGATATTTCGTTACTTGCCGAAAAATTTCCCGTAAACTATTTCACATTTTATAACAGCCAAAAGTTACTTAATCGCTTATTCATTATATTCACGTTTACATTCACCTCATTGAATTTGTTCACTTTTTGTGTACTCATTCCTAGAGGAAACTTTAGATAATCAGTACCCAGAATGCAAGAACCAACCAATTACAGTCGAGCATTCCCTTGAGAATCGCTTCGGTAAGTGAATTCGGCATTGCAAATCGGAGACGTCCATTTGTTCTTTTACCTCGAAAATCGTTCGGCAACTCGCATCTTTCTGCTACATGTCTCATCTGCGTCGGTATTAATATTCTAGAGCCAATCGAGCTGTTCGATCCATTCCAGATTCAAAGATCGAGCTCGTAGAGCTAATGCAGATTTTTGTGTCTAAATTAAATTTATGACCTGTATATTTATAATAATGTATCTAATTGATTCGTTTACATATAACGTACATTTATTTCTTTTATTACTTCTATTACAAATAATGTATTTGAACTGTTATGTCTGAGTCTACAAACACTCAAACAAATATTTATTTCTATCAAATAGAAATTGATTGAATGGAGTACATTATGTATAATATTTAACGAGGGAAGTAAGTTTTTAATTCTTTTCCTCTTTATGAATTTGAAGTTACATATTTGAAAATAAACAATTTGATATTTAATTTTTAGAAAACTTATGGAACATATATAAAATGAAATAAAATTAAACCATATTAAAGATTAAATCAAGTATATAAATCGAGTATATAACTTATAAATTGCTGAAATTTATTTTGCAATGTAGTATTTTCTTTTAAGAAAACACTTTGCATATGAGTCTGCTACATTCATATGTAATAATATATAATATTCATATCTATTTTTTATTCATAAAAATAAACAATTTCATTTTATAATCTAACCTTAAAGGATAGTTTACAGTTATGTAGCATTGGGAATTAATTAAGACCCTGAGTACAATGGAGAAAATATTACGGAGGAACCGTATATTCCGATGTAACTAGTATCTGATAAATTAAAATCTTAATATCTATTCCTGTTCGTAATATTTCCTCCATTGTGTACAGGGCCTAATTCTTGACACTCGGATTGCTCGAAGATTACGTAATCAAACTCGCTTGCAAAATTTGTAAACAGATCTAAGAGAATAATTCTGTGATACGCGAATCCGCTTACGCACGATCCGTTGTATAGGACACCATCTTAATCACACCTTAACTTTTATCATGGTGAAAATGTGAATCATCTCACAATGGCTACGTTCAGCGAATTTAATAGTTGAGCGAATTTAATAGTTGAGCGAATCCGCTTATGCACGATCTGCTGCATGGGATATTACCTTTAAGCCTATTTTATAATGACCATACGTAAAACCATAACATAAATCGCAACACATAAAACGCAATGCTTGTCGAGACAGCCAATCAGAAGCGCCAATAGTACTATCGACTGATTCTGATTAGCTGTTGCGACAAACGTCACGTATGCGTTTTACATTAACGCGACTTAATATGTAGACTTTTCTGATTTAAGTAAAACATAACTAACTAAAAAGTTCACAGCGAAATGAACTATTTTCATTTCTTTATGTTACGTTAATCCATGAGAACAGGTGAAAAAGCGCATTGATGTAATCAATGTTGATGAGTTGCACGTACTTGAAATGAAACGAAGAAATGAGGAAAAAGAAATTGTTATATAATTGTTAAGGAAATTGTTAACAATTAGATAAATTGTTTATTTAAGCAACAGAATATTATTAATAACAATTGTAATTGCTTACGTCAAAGTTACGGCTAACCATACATCAGGTGAGAGATTTCCGATTGCTACATTTTCTCAACTATGGAGTTACTAATTCCAGTAGCATTTTATATTGTTCAGGCTAGAATCGAGTGTAAGCAAAAAATTCTTCATGATCAGTTAATCTAATTTCGCGAAACAGATTAAATAGGAAACCTTGTTGTCAACCTCGATTGATTGATCTGATCCACCAATGTCTAATTTTTACTTTTTGTGCTTGCAAAGCAATCATTTGAAGCGCAATACTTCGATTTAATAATAAAATAAAATTTTATTATTTTTATGAAGCTTAACTTCTTCAAATCCATCTTTAAACTTATGATGAATTCGATCATTCGCACTACACTGAATCAGTACATATTAAAGCACTGCTTTATCGCGATTTCGACTGGAAACACCAAAGTGCACTGATGCACATCAAGACCGTTGTACATTGTTAATACCTATCATAGCAATATATGTTTCGTCAGGTGAATTCGAGATTCACGAAATATGAACCTTATTACCGATCTATAATACTGGTACGTGCGGTATCATAGTCGCAGGTGTTCAGTATTTGAAGAATAGTTTTGCCATTTTCGTTTGCATCTTTCACGATTTTCGAGAAATCTATCCAGTTTGAGGTGATTGATTTTCATTAGAAAGCACTCCCTCACAGGGAGATAGTGGCAAATTGCATCACGTGAATGCCCATGTCCAATCAGGATATCACAGAGTGACTAATTTTCTCCAATCTCTTCCATGCTTTGGAGCTTTGATGCTCCTATATCGAATCAAAGAAGACGTGTTACGCAGTTTTCCACTCTTTCCCTGTGAGGCTCTCTACTTTTTTCTTTGTGCTTTTTTGGGATACAAATGGCCACGTTTACCCCGATTTTATTGCAATGGCTTTCTTTTTGAGTAGTATGAATAAATATAATGTAAATATATAATAAAAAACATAAATATTAAATATTAAACATAAATATTAAATATTATAATATTATATTATTAAATAAAGAAGAAAGTGAAGAAGAAAGATTGAAGGCTGAAGAGATTGGTAAGGTGTTATGCAAAATGGAGAACAAAAAGGCAGCAAGAAAAGATGGTATACTTACGGAAGTCTGGATATATGCAGGTGAGGATTTACGGAAGAGGCTTGTGAAAGTACTACAAAAAGTATGGAATACAAGCAAGATGCCGCATAACTAGAAGGAAAGTATAATTGTCCCTCTACAAAAGAGAACATGAGGAGAAAATAACAAATTACAAGGGTATCTCATTACAGTGTACGGCGTATAAAATATGTGTAGAAGTAATAAGATACAGACTAGAAAAGGAGGTGGAAATCAAAGGTATGATTCCAAAAAATCAAGCTGGATTTAGAAGAGGAAGGTCAACAACGGATAACATTTTCATACTGATGTATTTGATGTAGAGAAAGAAATCAGAAAGAAAGAAAGAGAAAAATATATATGATATTTGCGGATCTAAAAGCAGCCTTTGATAAGATGGATAGAAGTAGACTTTAGGAGACTCTTAGAGGCAAGGGTGTAAGTGAATATTATTTGATATGGAAGATGGAGAAGATGTATGAGAAAACGGAGATGAGGATAAGGACGAAGCAAGGATACACGCAACACTTCAGAATAATGAAAGGAGTAAAGCAGGACTGTGTGATGATCCATTGTTGTTCAATTTATATATTGTGGACATAGATAAAAAACTAGAAAAAAGAGGAGTAGGAGGAGTCAGACTAGGTAGGGATATTCAGTCATTAACACGCGAATGACTTTGTTTGGTAGTTTATAATGGGGAGGCGTTACAGAATATGATGAATACATTAAAAAAAATTTGGAGGAGAAGAAACTGGAACTATGCACAGAAAAGATGAAAATAATGATGTCTGGGAGAAGGAGAAAAAAAAAGAGAATTGGAAATGGGAGAGTAAGAAACTAGAGGAGGTGCAGGAACTCAAATATTTGAGTTTTAATTTAGATTTAGGAAAGGGGATTATAAAAGGTATATTAAAGAAATAAGAAAAAGAAAAATAGTAGAAAAGAAAGATATGGGGTCTAGGGGAAAAGCTATGCAGAAATGACTTTAATAGAAGATGGATGCTATTCAAATATTTGGTACAAAGTATTATGGATGATGGAATGGAATTATGAGACTGGAAAGAAAAAAGCGAACTTGAAAAGATAATGTTAGATATGTCAGGTGGATTTTCAAACTAGATTTCTGCATCCCAAGGTATGTAATTATGAGAGAGTTGGTAATGGATAAGCTAGTAGGGTTTGAGGGCAAGAAAATACGAGGAAAAGATTAAATCTGCAAACACAGGTAATTTAGTTAGGGAGTGCTGGGAAGAAAAACAAAGTTATTGTATGATTGGAACGATAGATATGGTAAGGAGAGAGAGGATTATTATAATAGGAATGAGAATTGAATTAAGGGAAGTAATGGGACATAGGAATGAAAGTTTTGAAAAAGATTTAATAAATAGAGAAAGAGATTTACAGAGGCAATGGGAAAAGCAAAGAATAGATAGAGATCAAGGTATAATAAAAGATACAAAGAGATAAGTATGGAGAATAGGATATCAAATTATGTAAAGGTGGAAAATATGGAGAATATGGAAGAGAGGAGATGAGATAAGAGCGTTATTTAAATTAAGATGCGGTAATTTAGAAGAGAAGAATAAATACTGCTAGAAATAGAGGAGGGAGGATGTCTTTTCTGTGACGCAAGCGAAGACAACCTCGAGCATTAAAGAATGCAAGAAGATAAGAGGTAGTTTTGAAGAGTTAAGGAAGGATAAGAACAAGATTGTAAGGAATTTATGGGAAGATTTGAGTGAACTTAAAGGAAAAGCGCTAATAAAACTATGGAAGGATAGAGAAAAGGAAATAATAAAAAGAAAAGAAAAAAAAGGAGAAAGAAAAAAAAAGATATAAATAGATTATTGTAAAGATAATGTAAAGATAATGTAAAGACAAGGAATAAGTATTTTGTAAGACAACAAGACTGTGAATATAAAAGAAGACTGTAGCGTAGCATATTATAGTTAGTAATTTATTATCTATTTATAAGGAAATGAAATGAGATCAATAGAAAATAAAAAAGGATAGGATGCAGAATAGGATGGAATGTGCAGTTAAAAATTATAAGGGAAGATAGAACAATAAATAAGAGTTAAGAAATGCTAGATAAAAGGAAATAAAAAATGGATTATGGACACTAACGACTGTGATAGGGCTGTGATATAGAGATTACGTATAGGTGTAGGTAAAAGAGAATATATTGTAATGGTTTAGGTTTGTAGTTGCAAGATAAAGGCAGGAGAGGAATTTAAGTGTGAATGAGTTAAGTACTTCTGTAAACCAAATCCCCTTCTTGGCTTGTATATGCTGAAGTGTAAATAAATTCTATTCTATTCTATAATATTATATTATAATATTAAATATTATATTACTTATTATAATATAATATTATATTATAGTTTTAATTTAACCTGCAAAACTCACTGTTTCATCGGAATCATCATTTTTCGCACGACTTTTTCAATGTAATTTTTTATTTTCGTTCTGCCTTTTTTTATGTTCTATCAATATTAATTCATCGTCACTTGACGATATCAAAAATTCCATAAGTACATATAAATCACTCATGATAAAATCAAAATTGACTATAGGTTGGATATCAATTTTCAGATGAAGGCAATGCTTGTCTATAGTCCACTTGCTGCTACGAATGTTTCGAAGCATTTTTTGATTGGTCAGGTAAAATTTTTTCTTCCAGTTGATCAAGTAAAAGTTTTGAAGCGTTTATAGCATCAAGTGAATCCGAAATCAGACACTAGCGAGAAAATTAATACTACGTGATCACACATACGCTGCTTTTCAGCGTCTCATGAAAGCATCAAGCCCAGCAATTAGGTCAATTGGTCCCAACAAATTTGTCGGGGTTTGTGTACACTTTTGCAGTGTACCGAGTCCAGATGAACATGCGACACTGGCAAGGAATTGCATCATTCAACCAGTCGAACATACCAGTTGCACGAACCGATATCCGAAATGTGCAATCGATGCGTCCCAATCGAAACCTATGAATGCAAAAACAAAATTGTCAAATGTTTTATTAACAGTACAATAATATATATTAGAGATTGTACGATTTAATCTGTTTTTAATACATTTTTACGACAATTGTGTATGACAGCTTTATGTGCATTCCACCCGAAATCTATTTCATTATACAACAATCTTTATATGCACACAGTGCACACTAGTGCATCCCATTATATACTATCTCAATGCAGAGATACAATATAATCAACTTTGACAATGAAATGATACACGTATATTTTTGTTAAATAACGTGATAATTAGTAGATAGTTAATCGTTTATATATTTATATACTTAAATATTTATATACTTTTACATTTAATTTTGCTAATTTCATGCAAAGTAGCTTTTAGTATGCACTGATCTAGTGTAGTGCAAGTGACCGAATTTGCTATTACAGTTAATAACTTCGCAAACAAATCGGCTATTGTTTTCATCAAATCAACGTTTCTAATTGGCTGTCTCGACAAGCATTGCGAGTTTTGCGGGTTTTGCGTGTGTTGCGATTTATCTTATGGTCAGTTACACGACAATTTTCATAATGTTACGTCCGCACAGAATTTTTTCCTTTATGTCGCTGATTGTATCACCAGTGCCTCGTAATACCGCTCACGCATGAGAAGCGATCCGCAGCAGCGTAGCGTCACTACATGAGAATGCTGCCATAAGAATCATGAAGAGTGTCTCCTCGATTGCGCAATCGATGCGTGGGAATAGGGGGAGGAATCCTTCTGCGGAAGGAAAGTTCCCTTGCTCTTTCTGCATCCGGATCTCCAATCGAGTGGTCAAAGTGCAGCTCCCGCTGCTAGCCGTTGTGTAAGCTACGTGTTTCTTCTCCAATTCCAAGTCTCGAACCCCAACAATCTACATTTCCATTCGTGCTTATTAAATCCACACTTCCATATCCTTGAATTCTCGGGGCAATTCGTAATATCTCATTAATTCTATTCTTAAGTTACTTTAACGCATAATTCTAGAATACGTAATAAACGCGTATGCTTTTGAGCTCGCTACAAGTGGATTTAATTAAACACGACTAATTAACACTCCTTCCATCTCGCATTCATCCTTGGATTAATTCAAGATCGCGCGCCGGGTAATATTTTAATAATCAACCACGTGTCTTACCAGAAACTACCCGATATTAAGCACAGTTATTTTTGTAATTAATCATCTCATAGTGATACTTAGTAACAGCTAATAAGCTTTATTTTATATAATTATGTGGGCAAGAATTGTAAGGAGCTGATCCTCATTATTAATAAATTTACACACGAATTATAAATCCCAGTACAAATTATTTACGTCCTTCTTCTCACCGCATTCTCTTGACTAATTGTGCACGATAAAATCGCGAGTGAAGCAAGCCGTGCCAACCATCACGTGAGACCATAAGGAATCTCCAAAGCACGTTGTTGTTGGAGCTTCGAGGCATTCGAATCACCCCGCTGGGCTCAAGGGATCACGAAAGTAAGATAAAGCAACTCAACGCGTCGGTTCACAACCGCATCTAATATTTTCGGTCACGCGGAGCTCGCGGGCCACCATATTGGATGCGCCAGCGTCACCTCATCACGCCACCACGCGACGCATCTCTACTCTGTGTGACCAGTGACGGCGCGTAACCCACCACGTAATTCGAATACATTACAAGTACATTACATACGTTACAAGTGTGATGAGCTATGTATCCCGGTGCCAGAACGCGTAACGTGCGAGGCAACATCGGGGATAGCGATTCATATCGAACTTGGATCGTTCATTTTGCATTTCGTCTCAGATCTAAATCGAGTCAGCTGAGACGTTCTATATGACGCCTGTTACAGTATAATGCCATGAATGATGACACTATACGCCCGTCATTACCTACATATCGGGCTACCACATCGCCTCGATAGTTGCTCTCGGTGTTCATAGTCCCTTTCCTCCGTGCGGTCGGTCGCGAATTGCGGTACCTGCATTGACGTGCGTGCGCGATTCGTACTTTATTTAATCGGCACGGAACCGTAAAACAGCGATAAATCTACCATAGTCACTATTTCGCAGACGCGCATGTGATGTGTTTTTAGCATCAATCAATACAATCAAGCCTGGGGCATAACAATAAAAAAAAGAGGAGGTAACGTTGGCAACAAAAACTTTTGAGACACCAGTTTTATTTTTTACGGATTGGTAATATTTATAGTAGTAATTTGTTAGTTTGCGCCCGATCATGGCCTATCGAGTGTAAAAGTAGTATAATACATGATAGTTCGTGAGCTGTTCGTGAACGGCTATTATCGCGGAGGTTTCGTGTTTTGACAGTTATGTGTATCAAGAGATTAATAACGTCTTCGAAATTACAGATAAGTTTCATTAAGTATTTTCATTACAAAACCTTTATTCTTACTATTTCATAAACAATCGATACTTTATATTATATATTTTATTTTCAGTTATTGGTTTTCGGTTTAACACTATCAACGGTTAAATATTGTACATAGAAAAGAAGGGATTGAAAAGAAGGGAAAAAGAAAGAGAAAGAGAGGAAAAAGAAGAAAAGAAAAAGAAAAGAGATGTGGAAAGAAGCATAATTTAAATCTGAATCAGTTTCTATTCTGATAGAAACTGTATCCTTCATATTTTAGTTTTGGCTGCTGAATTCTTAATGTATTATTATATTTTCTCTTTTCTGCCATACTGAAAATAGCAATGCACATTCTAATATTATAATGAATAAACAATATGGAGGTTGAAAAATTGACAGTACGAACTGATGGACAATTCTTCTAGCATGTTTAATTGTCAATTTTTTATAATCTCTTGTTTACAATATTGTGCTGAGTTGTGCTGTGCATTGCTATATTTTCGATATGGCAGAAAAAGAAAATGTAATATATCAAGAATTCAGCAGCCAAAACTAGAATACGAAGGATATAGTTTCTATTAGATTAGTTTTTATGGAGATACAATGTAAGAATTTATAAAAATATTTTCATTCACATTATCAGTATAAGAATAGATCTGGGTTGTATTTAATGCATTTAATAATGAAGAATTTTCTTACAGATATGAATAATAATTTCCGTTTGAACAAAGATGTACAATGTAGAGCACGCTTAATAATTAAAAATGGGATATACATTCTAAAAAGGAAACATGACCATGAAAAATCACTTTTTCAACTGAAATTAAAAAAGAAATCCAAAGATCACAAAAATATGAAACAACAAGAATGATATAAAAAAGAATAATTTCAAAGTAAATGCCATTATGAAAACTATCAATTACTGTTTATAATTTGTAATTTGTACATTTACTATAGATGCGATCATTTGCTGGATTTAATAACTATTGGTAATATTGGTAATATTGAAAAATCCATTGAACGCCATGAAAAACAAAATCTGGGACAAAGTTCAAAAGACCTTAATGGCTTACATAATTTATTAAAGAAAGAGAACTGGAATCAATTATTGAGGATAGAAATAGCAGAATCTTTTATTGTTAATTTTGTTGTTAAAAACACAAAAGCTGTTCTCTTCGATAAAACTCTAGCAGAATTAATTATTGACACAATTCATAAAAAATTAACAATTTTTGTAAACGGGACATTTGCAACAGTACTTCAGTTAGAAAATGATAATTGCTAATTATGGACAATTTTAATTAGACATAATGACAGAATAAGCAAATTAATTCATTATTTCATTTAATTGCAAAAGGCATTCTATTTTCTATGTGAGTAAATTGCTTTCAAATTTCAGGCATTTCCTATTGTCTACACAATTATGAAAGGATAAAAAATTGTATAGATATCTTAAAAAAGTACTGAATATTATCAAAATAAAACTTGACATTGTAATATCCGACTTTGAAAAAGCCGAAAGAAAAGCTTTGAAAATAGTTTTCCCTTAGACTAAAATCATTTATTTTCCATTACAGCCAGATAATAAAAAAAATACATATATAGATCCTCAATATCCATTGAGGAAAATATTCCATTATGGAATAGATATCTGGTTATGGAATCTCATAATATCTTATACTATATTTGCCCCATCTATAATGCCCTATTTGCCCCATTTTCCAAGGATGTAAGAGATGAAATATGAATTTAGTACATAATGTGCAAGATGTAAGCCACTCCAATAAAAATTAATATATTTGTGACTTGCAAATAAAAATTTTTTTTGTAATATTTTTGATGGATTCCATAACCAAGGATCTATTTCATAATTGGAATTTTGTTACCTTTTCAATTTTTTTGTAAATTACACTTGTGTATACCAAGGAACTTCTATCTATCAGAATATCACTCTCTAACAAACTTATATCAAAACTAGTTATGTCATATATATGTATATCTACTGTGTTATTTCAATAAAAAATGTGTATTCCATTTCCGGATATTTTCCTCTAACAAACATGAAATGCACGTTGATATTTTTCATATTGTTTTTTAATTACAGGTATTATTAGATAATGCCGATAAAACAAACATAAAATTCTTGAAGAGAGAGATAAAGAATTTGTTTGGGTGCAACAAAATTACTCATAAGCTTGGTTCTTCTACCAGAAAAATGAATAGTACAAGTAATAGACAGAATAATTTTCAACGACAAGCATTTGAAATCCTTTATTATTATAGAAATATTTGGATGGTTTAAGACTGGTTCATTTGTGTACATTGGCACAGAACAATCTCAGAAAAACAAAGAACTTAAAAAAATGTCTCAAAAAACATGCGACAACTGTTGAATTTTTAGGTATGTTGTGAACGCTCCATTACAAAAATACTTTAACTTTTTTTAATATTTACATATTTAAAGAGGGTATATTATAAACTCCTTAAAATTTAATTTCATTATATTATTATATTATATTACATTATATTATATTATTTACAATTATTTGACTGAGCACTAAAAAGATATTCGTAGTTATATGAAACATCAAAAATTCTGGGCAAGACAAGAACAAGAAAACTTAAAATAAAAAGAAGATAAATTACAAAAAATTTAAAATAATAGAGATAAATATAGAAAATGTAGATTTGTTATTAATTCTACATGAATTATCAAAACTTAACTCGGAAGAAACAAGATTAATTAATAAATATTTTAATATTTGTTTATATTAATAAATATTTTTTTTATATTAATTTTATATTAATAAATAGTTGTCGTTTAGTGTCATTTAACAGCCGTTCATGAACAGTTCACGAATTATCATGTATTATGCTATTTTTACACTCGATCAGCCACGATCGGCGCAAATTAACGGATTATTACTTATAAATGTTACCAATCTGTAGAAAATAGAACTATGATGCCTCAAGGGTTTTTGTTACTACCAACATTATCCCCTCTTTTTTATGAAAATTGTGTAATCTTATGTTACGGTCATTATAGAATAGGCTTTATGGCATGTAGCGCGGTACAGAAACTAACTAGATAATATATACTATAGGAACCGCATATCCATACCGTTTGGTTCTTTTCTCTATGATTAGTTCCGACACGCGATATCCAATGTACATCTTTAGAATGAGAATATCGATAAATCATTGTATATCAATATATTCATTGAATATCGCGTATCGCGCGCGATGAACATCACACTGGTGTATTGGAGGCTAGTGACAAATTCATGTTACTGAGCATTTTTTAATAGAGTTAATTGATTTAAATGCAATTATTAAAAGTAAATTCATTGAAAAAATAAGAGTATTGATGAAATGTGTATAGAAATAAGTTAATATATTTAAAAGAATTCATATTAAAGTTTATTTGTCACTAATCCGTTTCGCTTTACTGCGCTACATGTAAAGTCGGTTCTACATTAATTACAAACTGATCGCAAGTTTGTTGCCAATATGAAGCGTTGATTTCAAAATGCAAGCTTTAGATTGGCTGTCGCAACAAACTTGTGATCAGCTTGCAACTAATGTAGACCACCAGCTTTAGAAAATCGATATCCTGATCTAGTTTAAACCTTCGGTGGAAACTAGGATTGAGTGAATCCTTCGATACATGAATACACGTGTACGATAATATATGTCACGGGACAGTACCCTCATTGGCTGTATTCAGCGGACTCAACAGTTGAGTGAGCACTCGCTGCTAATGACTACGTTCAGCAAATCTCAATCAAGTGTTTCCAACATTTTGTGACAACTGTTGAGTGAGCGTTTACCAATTGCTGAACGATTCCATGCTCTTAAGTCATATGACTTATACCATCTATTTACTCTGGTATAGGCTTAAAGCATATAAACATAGAGGGAGCTGTGATTCAGAATTGCGTCCAAGATGCGGGTGAGAGAAAAAGATATACCTTTCGGTTATTAAAACGCGTTCCCCGTAATTTTTTCATGCCACTCATAATGTTTTCTTTAGAGTATCACTGCCGAAACAGTTTCCCAACATTTCCAAGGTTTTCACACCATTGAATTCATTTTTAACGCAAAATTTAATACAAACTCGTTGTTATAAATTCAACTCCATTTTTAAAACTATAAAAAATCGAAAATACGTGCAGAGGTAGATGTACTCAAGACGACGTAACTTTTACAAATGTCAAGCTATGATGATAAAATTTGATGGGAATGTCAATGATAGATGTGGCAACCTAACCAAAAAAACAGAACTCAAATCAGCTGACTCAGAGCATCACCTGGTGGTGTAATTCCGGGAACTTTTTAATCAAGGTGGTATAAGAAGATACATATAAAGACAGATGTATATATAGAACATTCATTCTTTCTGCTTTAAAATGCTGATAATAATTATGTAACGTAACATATTATAGTGTCTGCAACGTCAACACATGCGCATAGAGGACAATAGTTCCATGTAATCTTTCTCTCATACGCATTTGGACACAAGAAATATAAGCAATGTTCCTCCATGTATATATATATACATCTCATAATCATAACAGTAGGATTTGGAGATTTTGTCAGTGCAGAGGGTAACGTAGTTTGGTCCAAAAACTAGTTTGAATATATCCTGTTGCTGGAATATATTCTGTTGCTATGTGTGGAGTGCTATGTAGTGTTGTGAACATGACGTATGGAACCCATTCATCCCAGTCTGTTTAATCCGCGTCGCAATGTAATGTCGCAAGTACTCTGCCAGGGTATCTACGATGAGAGACGTTCTAAAACACCGTTGCTTTCAAGATGATATGCAGTTGTCTATATTTACTGATTTTTAATAATTTACAAACATTTTTAAACATTTCACTTACGAAGTTTGTACCCTGATCGGTCAATACTTTGTCAGGTATTCCATATTCAAAAATAATTTTGAGTGTTTTACGACTTCTTGATTTGATATGGGTATAGCTTTATTGAATTTAGTGAGATTATCTGGAAGATTAATATATATTTATTTCCATGGTTGTTCATTGTTAATGCAATATCGTCATTCGCAAGTACTTCGTCAGTGATTAACAATTGTTCGTTAATATTATTGTTATCACATTTTAAATTCGAAGTTATCAAAGTATTGCTGTGTAATTTTGACGTGTTGTTGTTAACTGTTGTAATAACTGTTGTAGAACTGTTTAAAGTTGTAATATTATGTTTTACTCCTGATAAAGAACAATTAATATTTTTTATGATCAACAGGTTTGATGACTCAGACACTATAACTGACGAATTATTATCTAATTAAATTTATTGATTTATTAATTTTAGATGGCCCCGCTATATTATTTTATTGTATTTTCTTTCTTTCTCTTGCGATATTTTTCTTGATTTAGAGCTTTTCGTTCCTTTTTCAATCGCAGAAATTCTTTTTCTTCCTCTTCAGTACGATCAACTTTTCGTTTACCCATGTTCGATTATTATTATCTTTTATTACTAAATTAAACTTTTTATCTAGTAAATATACACACACACACACACACACACACACACACAAATCAATAAAATTTAAATATTAAGATATAATAAGTATAAATATATAAATATATAAATAAGATTTTTGTTTATAAATGTTATTTATTTGTGATTAATAAGTTAAACAGAATATTTTAAAATAAAATTTTATTTAAATAAGAATATATAAATACAAAGATAACTTAAAATCAAATTTAAAATATAATATAGAATATTATTTTGATTTTATACAGTCATCAAATTATAAACATAAGTATAACAACATCAATAATGAGTATAATAGATACTCCAGCATCCAATAAAAATAACTGCGACAATATTAATTTAACGTTTAAATATAATTTAAGTTTATAATATATTATTTATTTATATATTAAAGAGAATATAATTCATTTTATTCTATCTTAATAACAAAATTTTTAAATAAAATGCTAATTTACTACAAATGATAAATTTAACTTGTTACAATATCAAAAATTTAAATGTCAAATATTTTTGTCTAAAGTTTAACTATTGTTCATTGTTTATACACCAACTCCGTCTTAATCAGCAAAAATGGCCGATAAGTCTGAAACAAAATATTATTATTAAATAAAATCAGATTTATTATATTTAATAATCGGGTTTCTACTACCATCTTTCTTCACTTCTCTTCATTTCTTCTTCCCAGTTTTACCTTTTCTTTTTTCCTTTTTGTTTTAATTTCTTTTCTTCTATGCTTTTCTTTATATTCTTCTTTCAATATCTTCTTTTCTTCTTTTATTTTTATCGTTTTCGCCTATAATTTTCACGACAAAGCGTGAAAATAATCGCAAATTTGTTTTAACTAAAAAATAAATATTTTGTTATATACGTTTATTAAAAATCTCTAACGCATTCTTTGAAAACTAAACTAAAATAGAACCCCCGCAAGTAATTTTATTTTGTATTGTTCATTAATTTTAATGTAACCCTACTGAAAAAAATTACGTTACAGTTATATATAAATAACGAAATCATGTAATTAAAACATATAAATCACGTAACAGATTATTTCAAATCAATATGTAATTATTTAAAATCACGTAATTTGAGATGTCACATAATGATATATTTTTTTTTCAATTTCCCTTTAATTATTTAATTATTTAAAATTCGATAACTATAAAATCATATGATAGATAAAATTATTTCTAATATCATGTAATTTTTTAAATTATGTAAATAATTAAAAAAAATCATGTATTAATTTGGAACAATCCATTACGTGATTTATATGTTTTTAATTATATGATTTCGCGCGTTATGTTTGTGACGTGATTTTTTTTTAGTAGAGTACTTATTGTGGAAGCTAAAATAGATTTATATATTATATATTATAAATAAAGTAAATTAATTTTATACACAGCTATATTGAATAAATCAAATATAGGCAAGTTCTTTAATTTATCAATTGATCAATGCACAGATGCAAGTTGCATCATGCAACATGTTGCACTTGCACATTATGATTAATTAATTGATGAATTAAAAAATTCGCTCTATATTGACTATACTAACATATCAATTTGAATACATGATTATATTAAATATACATATCTTTCTCTCTTCGTTTTCCTTTCTTAATTTCTTTTCTCTCTTTATTTCCTTCTTTTTCTTCTCTCTCTCTCTCTCTCTCTCTCTCTCTCTCTCTCTCTCTCTCCTTTTTCTATTTCTTTTTTATCGTTTTTAATTCAAAAATTTAATTTATCAGATTTTGCGCCCATTAATACTTCCGATTTACAAAGAAATACCAACAAATTTTCATAAAATTTAGCCAAAAGTCATTTTCCATAAAAATTCTGCAAGGTTCTTTTCTGATTATAATCCAAATCAAATGTACATTTTTGAAACACAAATTTTACAGAGATTTGAACTTTAGCTACGCTTAATGAAACTCCTTTAAAATATAATATTTATTAATAATATAAATATCCAGGATTGAACAAGCTAATCAGTTAAAGTTATCAATTTATTCTAATTTTCATTACAACTTTCAAACGATACGTTTCGACTTCACTAAGTCTTCATCAGCAAAATTATAAACCCCATATACATTAATTCACAATCATAAATAAATCATCCCGTCAAGCTTTATGTAAAAATTTTGATAATAACATCTCATCTTTAAATTACAAAAGTTAATATACTATAATTATTATAATATCAATTTAAATTCACAACGATATGTTCTAATGAATGCTATCGTATAATACCACGTTATGGACTCAAATCATTCACGTCTAATATCAAATTTCAATAAATCAAGACTGAAAATTCTCTTCATTTGACGTATATCGATCCATTCTCGCCACTGACCGAAGAGTTGGCTTAGGATTCAACGATTCATCATATGATTTTATGTGATAGATAAAACTGATGTAATAATGATAGTGTATATTGATTTTTGTAATTTGAAGGTGAAATGAAATGTTATTATCAAAATTTATACAAAGCTTGATGATTTATTTATGATTGTGAATTAATGTATATGGAGTGTTTATAATTTACGGCTGATGAAGACTTAGTGAAGTTGAAACGTACCGTTTGAAAATTGTAGTGAAAATTAGAATAAATTAATAACTTTAAGATTAGCTCGTTCAATCTTTGGATGTTTATATTATTAATTGTTGTTCTCACACGAGCGAAATAGTGATTAATATTAACACTAATTATTTACTAATATAATATTTATTTTCAATGAAGAACTATAATTAATAATTACATAATTATATAAACTAACCATTAAAATGTTTTTATTTATTTACAGAAATGATTCAGTATGTGAAAATGATTTTTAAAAAATCATCATTTAACAAATTTTACATTGAAGCGATTACCGATAGAAATTTAAACTGTCTGTTTTGATAACATTGATGTAGATAATTTGAGGATGACTTCACTTATGGCTCACAAATTAAAGTAACGAGAAGAATGCGAGTACCTACGGATGACAAACCACCATATCTTTCAATTTCTTCAACAAAAAAATGTAAAATTACTCAATGGCGAGAAAATATCTTTTCTCAAAACCATGAATGGATATCATTCTATTCTTTAAATTGAGACTAATTAAGGGTCGATTTTTTTAATATTAAAAGATGTATCTTCCTTTAATATAATTTTTTTATGGAAAAAAAGAAGAGACATATTAGGTATGGGAAAAAGTTCGTGGCGTTTTTTTAATGTCATCTAACGGGAAAAACGCCACGAACTTTTTCCCACATATATCCCCACATATTTCCTTAATATATCAGATATATGTCATATATCTTAAAGTTTAAGATTATAGATAGGTTAAATTTATATTATAATTGACGTAGAATACTGATAGTAATATGAATATTAATTTTCGTGCATTAGTATATATTACGTAAATAAACTTTGACCATTTTTAAATCACCCTCACTTCTCCATGTAAGCAGTAATGGATTAAAAAATAGGCGTAGAAATCGACCAATCAGTTGAATGTGAAAAGAATAATCAACTATGATTGACAATATGATTTCTACTTCTTAATCAACTACTGTTTATTGTAGACCATGCATAAGACCTCTCTCCCTCTATAATTACGTGAGATTTTTTCTCATATGCTCAATGTAAAATAAAAAAATATATGTTGTAAACCATTGTTCATTTTTTTCTCCACTTTCATTTAAAAAGAGTGTATATATATTGTATGTATAACATATAAAAAAAATCAATTTTATTAGGATTTTCTTTGAAGAAAATCGCTAATTACGCTGTAATTATTTTTATTTCATGTGTGAAATAAATTTGTAATATTTGAATATAATGCAGTACTATAAGTCTCTTAGTTTATAGTTAGCCATAAGAAATTGATCAATTACAATAGAACATGAGAAGAATAATTAACAACATTTCATTCATTTTTTATGGCTTCGCCTTTGTCGCTTTCTTTGTCATTTTTCTTCTCGTCTTTTAAGTCATTCTTCTTCGATTTATTCTTAATTTTCAATAATGCAGAGATTTTCTCTTGTAACGATTAATTTCCATACTTTGACAAATTTAATTCAAGAGTATAAAAATAAGTATAAAGAGAGTATAAATAGTTTGCAAGACATTTATTTATTTATATAAAATGTAGAAATATATAAATCATTTACAAAATGTCTCAAATTATTAATTCTCTAACAATTTAATAGATTATAGATATATTTATAAATAGAAAATATATAAAAAATATATAAACTTAATTATAAATATAAAAAGAACTTCTTCTCTCACCTATAACTCGTTTTATCTCTGTCTCGTCTCTTTCTCGTTTTCCATCTCGTTTTCTCGTCACTGCTTTCTCATCAATATCACTCTCTAGTCTCTTGTCTTTCGCATCTGTCTCAATTCTTTCCTCTCTCTTCTCATCTCTCGCTTCTATCTCGTCTCACCACTCGTCTGACGTCTTTTTCTTACTTTCAATTTCTTACTTTCTTACTCATAATTTCTTAACTCGCCTGTGTTAACCCTTTTACGTCATTACTAAAAAATGAATAATTTACAATACATTTTACAATACATTTTACATCAAAATGTACAAAAATAAAACATAAGATATCTCAAATTATTCATTGTTTAACACCAACTATTTAATTTCAAGATTAAATTTTGAAGTTAAAGTTTCTCCTCCATGTGTATCTTGAATTATACGTTTATCTCATTTCTCTCTCATTTCTCATTTTTCGAATCTCCTTTT
>Ga0157364_1000459_pt1 | contig 27647 bp, 17 predicted proteins | sample AttsexASBM2_FD_111476 | JGI IMG/M metagenome (GOLD analysis project Ga0157364, IMG submission 111476) | Fungus gardens microbial communities from leaf cutter ant in Ribeirão Preto, State of São Paulo, Brazil - Atta sexdens ASBM2 | ecosystem: Host-associated > Fungi > Mycelium > Unclassified ... | reverse complement strand
TACAAAGAGAGAGGAGAGAAAAAAAAACTTAAAGAAAAATCTAAAGCACTATCTATATATATATATATATATATATATATATAATGTATATATATTATATATGTTTCTTTTTAAACAAAATAAAGATTAAATACCAGAGAGCCTGAAGAAAAATTCTTTTATATATTATATATTATATATATTATATATATAATTATATATATATATATATATATATATGTATGTATGTATTATGTATTGACATATCTATCTTCGCTTTGATTGCTTGCGATTAGATTTTCACGTTTAATCTCGTTATCATTACACGACGTAGCGGGAATTTTCTCTTCGTTTCATCGAGATTGAAATATAACACAATTTTCTGTTGAGAAAAAGCGATCGCCTTGCCATGATTATGAACGAACAAATTATAATTCAATATCTTAATTAATGAATGGACGTGTCTCTCTCTCTCGAACGAGAGTCGTCTGCAAATCTAAAATCACCTACATACCTACATTTTATAGTGAAAGTATTACTTATCGCCATGTTTGAGCATTTGATAATGCGTGAGACGATTAAAATGGAATATCAAGCCCTCATTAAAATACACTTGCTAGCGTAAATAGAGTGGGCCATATTATAACACCAAATGACCCAATTTGGCAAAGGTAATGGCTCAACAAATTTTCAATCTCTACTTAAAAGCGTAATTTACAACAGAAAATGTCTTTATTTGACGATTACTTTGGCATCATCAAACTGTAAAGCTATAATTTTCTGTCGATGTATGATATTACAAGGTTAAAATTCTTAAGATTTCGATCTCTTCTGATAATTTAATGTACTTTCAGTCGTTATCTCTTTGATCAAGAATGCGTGAACCAAAATGTCTGCAAAATGATGCTTATCACAAATAATAGTTTCACAATATTCAATAAAATAGTAAAGATTCTTTATCCTAAAGATGGCTTTCCTTTTCACGCTACAAAATAAGAGGCAAAATTTTTCTTATCATCACGTTTTGCGTCGTATTGTTATTGTATAAGAATTACTCTGTCACTGTTCCTTTTTTCCTTTTTTTGATTGCAGGCGATCGTATTACCAGCGTGAAAATCAGTTTTCGCAACATGGTATATGAGGATGCATTGACGATCTTGAGCTACGCCTCACCGTACGACGTAGAGTTGGAAGTGGAGAGCGGTGGTAGCGGTTCTAAGCCAACGACGTTGCTGAAGAAGAGCGTAGGTCCGACTCCAACGAGGATCTGCCATCCTCTTTACAGGAGCCAGTCAATCCCGGAGCTGTCGCGAGGTCATAAAAACGTCGCGAAACGACTTTTCATAGCCGATCCGAACGAATCCGTGGGTTCCAATTATTCTACGATGAATTCCACTCTAAAGTCTTCGAAATCGACACCCGGTAGCGGGCAGAGTCTCGAAAGGCGTCATGATGAGACGAAGAACAATCATCATCACAAGTTTGGCATCAAGGTGCTGCCAGCATTAGATGGCACTGTGCACCGTATTGAGAATCAGAATGAGCACAATACAAACCTGGAGAGAAGGCATTCGCGAAAGATGGACGCGGAAAAGCTGCTGACAAATAGGCAATCCGGGACTTTGAGTGACACTGATGAGAAGAAACTCTGCAATGAGCGTCTTCAGCAACGCGCAGATGATGTCTCAGTAAAAATTACTGACGACGTTCACAGCATCGACGTACCAGACAAAGGCAGCAAGAATGCTGTCGGAGGACTTAACATACCGTCAGAGGTACCGACGGAAGTGCACAATGCTGCTATGGCTGCTCGCAGAAATCGAAAGAGCAGTTCTGAGCCCTTGAATATGCAAAAAATCAGCTCGTCTGATTCCGACAGTGCTAAGAGTCCTCAGAAAAATAAGCGAAAAGCACCAGCGCCGCCGAAGAATACCAATGAAATCGCGATGCTATCAGCAAAGAAAGATGCCATAGACACTATCGATAGTATCGCTGATTACTCGGAGTCATTGTGTGATTATGTAAACAAAGCGCGTGAAAATACGAACGCAGATGCCCGAAGACATCGTCTGGAAAATCAACCGATAAACAGACGAAATTCTGAGTCAGATACTGATAACGAAATGCAGAACAGCTTTACAATTGAATTGAATTCGGCGGATATCACAATTCATCGCACGCCCGTGCCAGAGGCAGATGACGATGAGGATGAGGATGACATGTATAGGAAAGCAGCCAGTCTGGGCGACCTGTCTAAATACGAGAACAAGACCGCAACAACCTTGGAGAGGGCACAGAGTCTTGATATGAGCGCTGACACCGGGGCGAAGAAGCGCAAAGCACCGTTGCCGCCCGAAGACATCAATGAATCCACAGAAGATCTTACGAAGCTTGATCAGATTGACACGTTTGATCGACGGAAGCTAAAGAAATCGAATGAGTGGGGCACTTTGGAGGACGTATTTTGGGGCGAAGCTGCCACCGAAACGGAAGAGAAAGCGCATGAAAAAGTACGTACGAGAAAGAAGAGCAACGGCACTTTAGAGCGCTCCAAATCTGCTGTGGAAATTAAAATGAAAGAGGATGTTATTGCAATGGCGATGGCGGACGACATGTCTGAGCAGAAGAAGCCCAACAATGATTCAGATCAAGAGATCACCAACATCGAATTATACAACCTGCCGTTGAGCAAACAATTGACCGAGGAGTTTATTCGCACTGAACGAATGTTCAATCCAGATGAAGATAATTCTCTGGCCAGAATCGTGAATGATGGCCAGGTGGTAAAAAGTCCGACTCCAAAAGAAGTGGAACTCGATTTTCAATTGGCTGGCGAGAAACGATCCTCCGAAGAGAATAAGCATGAAACCGGAAACGAACCGGATAATAATTCTATGTCGGAGAAGTCGGAGGACTTCAGTCGCGCCTTGCGCTACTTTGAGTTGCACGCGAATAGCTCACAGACTTCCCCAGAGCCAACAACAAAGGTCAATCTGATGCAGCTGGACGAGTGGAAAGAAGAAAAAGCACCCATTAATGATGCTTCACTTTATATCGGTAGACAAGCAGTTGTAGAAGAACCTATCTTAAAAGTGACTGTAGATACGGGGTGTCGCGGTTGTGAGGATAGGTGCGGCCAACACAGCGCCGACTGCAAACGTGAGAAGTACGCTGATAGACAACATCGCGTGATAGTGCGATCGTTCTTAGATGACAAGATGGGCTCAAAAGAAAGTGCGGAGAGAGAAACAGAACGGACATCTACACCGACTCATCTGCGAGTACACGCATCCAAATCGGAATCATCGGTCAGACTCGACAAATCTCAGGACAAGGATGAGAACGCAGAGGGTAAGAATGGCGGTACCTTTTCTACGTTCCACGCACATCGGACAAAGTTCGAACAGCGGAATGCCGATAGCCACCAATGCGACAGGTACTCGCCGATCAAAACAAAATCGCCGATCGATACTACGTTCACTGATACGCACTTTGCCAAACGTATTGTTAATGTCTCCAACCGTGATGATGAAGAGGAAGAGGATGAATACGAGTTCGGCACGAACATAACAGCGAATAACAAGAGCCTATCCTCGCCTAAAGAAGATCATCATAATATCAGCAGCGTTAGCGTATCGAGCGGCGAGAATAGTGAGGACAGCGGTTTGGTCCGAGAGTCGATGGACTACAGCAATCCGCAGGACACGGAAAGTCGTCCATCTTTGCCTGATACGCCAAACGCTGCTCAAAAGATGACCTACATCACAGAGATCAAGGTGTCATCCAATAGGGAAGGCGTTCGCGAGACTGACAACGAGAACGAAGAAATAACAACAGGAACTAACGGCGAATCGCGGAAATCAGCGCGACACGAAATCAAGGTGACGTCGAACGGCAAGCCTACGTCCGGCAAGAAACCACCAGTACCGCCAAGGCGATCAGATATCACGAAAAGCCCAAAGGAAGATCGAACGGACAAGCAGATTGTCTATGTATCCGAGTACAAGTCCGCAGCGGGCAAGGGAGCCCAGATCTTGGATGCGCATCCAGGATCGGAAATCAAACAGTCAGAGAACAAGAAGTTCGAACATTGGATCTTCAGGTCTGACAAGGAGCAGAATCGCTGGAAACCAGGTTCTGGCCAACCACAGTCCGTGACGAACATCATGCTCTCATCCAGGGATGATACGAATTAAAATGTTCGCGACTTCCTTAACGCAAACAGTAATCAGTAATTGTGTATTATTCAGCTTAGAGACATTTTATTTTAAAAAGATTTCTTCGTGCGAAGTTTCTTTGTGAAGGCGAGGAACGATTGTAGCGTTTAATAAAAAAGCGATTGTGTATTACGTTAAATCAAGATTGTATGAATGTTATACCAAGAACTTTGAGATAATGTCCTTTCTAAGATAATTGATTCGAGCAGATTTCGAAAACAAACAAGACTAAGTGTTGTAACAATAATCTTAAAATGAATATTTTTACATATAATATCAATTTTTAAAATTATTTTTCTAGCTCTTTTTTGACATTTGGCTCCATTTTCATTTCCAGTCTTCAATTCAGTTTAACCTCAATAAATGATTCATAAAAAGCGAATATCTATAAGTCTAAAAGGAGAAAATATGATTAACTTTATGTCACGTATGTGTTGATGCATTTCTTTAAGTGATACGTACTTCATAACTTATAAAATACATACACTGTACATCTAGAAAAATTAATAGTTTTACTGAGAAGTTTTATCCTTCAGATGGAGAAATATCTTTGTCTGAAATGCAAATATATATGTAAGATATTAAAACTTATAGTCACAATTTTTTTAGAAACTTGTATGTTGTTTCTCTGATTCTTATCGATTTGCGTTTAATTTGTTTTCTAATTTTCTATATGTAATTTATTTAGTATCTTAGAATACAAATATCGATATTTTTTATGTATCATCGATATAAATGTGCGCCGAAACAGATCACTTGGAAACTCATGCACTTTAGCGTGAATCCCGATGTTTTGAAATTAATTTTAGCAAAAATAGTGCAAAGGATTAATTGAAAAGACATCCATTATGCCAATAATAAATACGAGATGTATCATACGAGATAATCAGTAAAGTGCTGAGAAACTACGTGCCATAAAGAGTAATTATGTAATTAGAAGAAATTACTTGAGGTAGAATTGAACTGCAAATGTAAGATTTACAGATTTACTGTTTATGTCCGATTTATTGTCATACGAATAAAAAATAACGATAAACGCGATAAATATGCATACTTTTTCCCTAATAATTGTGTCGTACATAAATGTAAGGCCAGTGTTTTAATGTGACAGCTAGCAGCAAACTTAGCGCATTTTATAAAAGATCATGCATTTTTCACTAATTTTTATTCTTTCTAATCAAAATAATTTTTAATATCATTACAATTTGTGCTTACAGAATATAATGAGATAGATATAATGAGAAGATACGTAATTCTAAAAACTGGCAATAATTTTGTATGTATTTTATGTATACTTAATAGTCTTCTCTTCTTTTATTTTTTAATTGTGCATACTTCGTCACACATTAATGCTAAATGCGATTATTCCATTTTTTTCAAAGTTGAATCACTTTTATATTGTGCATATATCAAATGATTCAAAATGAGATAGTCACATTTAATGCCAAATGTATAGTGAAAACGCAGTATTTTTTCAATTCTTAAAAATATTTCCAGAAGAGAAGATTAAAATAAAGAGAAGATTAAAGTCACCAATTTTATTTTTATCTTAATGTTTGCAGTCTGATGAATATTTTATTTTAAATAAAAATATCTTATATGTCCTATACGTTTATTATGAAATACAAATAATTTCATAGACAAGACATTTGTAATCAAATAATAGACCGTGTAACAATAGATCGCGTAGCATGTAAGCGAAATAATGTGTAAATCTGGGACTTCGTAATAACTTTGTTTATTAATGTACTAACATTTGCGTAGCTCATAATTTTACGTCTAATTATTCACGCGTATTATCGTCCGTTAATATCGTCCTTGTGAGATACAAAGTAAATGCTAATTAATAAAATATTTCGCATAATTGTATTATTCTTTTCAAATGTCAATGTTCAAACAAATATTGGACACTTTGAAAATCTTAATTTCAATAGTTTATGTAAAAAAGAGCATTTTTTTTGTTATTCGATATTCTCCGAAAAGACAACAGAAATTCTAAAATATATTAGATTTACTATAACGCGCAATTGACATTGATCAAGATACAAATGTTTCACTGTATGCGAATCTAGTACTATCGTATTAGAAATGTTATTGTTAACTGATGCAAGTTAGTCATCGAGTCTTTCTGTGTACTTTAAATATAATTGTGTAATATAATTTATTTCAAGATTAACATGTTGGTAACATATGCTATTGTCTATAATTTGTTAGTAACAAATGTATAAAGTTTTAATGAATAAAAGTGTATATTTTTAGACATATCGATATTGTAAAAATATATTTTTTTATGTGATATTGATAGATTGATATGTGATAGATTCTTGTAAAGAGATAAAGATTGTTTTTGTTCCTTACGATTATATCGCGCTTTTAGAATACTTCGCATCACGTTAAAAATATATAGACCTCATAATTTAATCAAATCTAATAGGTAGAGAAGACCGGAGCTAAGTACGAACACTTTTTTTCAATTGTAATTTTCAATTAAAAAAAAAAACGATTTTAGTTAAATGATTATTATCGTTTTATAGAATAATGAATCATAGTATCCGATGAGATACTATTAAAAACTGTCAATCCTGGGTAAATTTTCGGCGATATAAAAAGGATCCAAGAGATAATTGAAGAACACTGACATTATCGACAATTAATCAATCAATTTGCTATTATTAATATAAATTGATTAATACATTATTAAATTCATGATTTTTTTATTACATAAATGCTCCATAAATAAATATGCACTAAAATATGCATACTTGTAAAGCTATAATATGTTTCAAAAATAAATATACATGGATTAAAATTTTTTCAATCCAAATGCGTATTTTAAATAGCAAAAATTTTTTTTTGGATTTAATTGGATTCAATTGGATTCAATTAGATTCAACTGGATGCAAATTGGATTGGATTGAAAAACTACATTTCCTATTCAAAATTTTGAATTGAACAGTATTCACAATGTATTGTGTGTGTATAGAAAAGCTAATATTATTTTTAGATTGAAAGGCATAGATATGCTCCATGCAATTCCTAAATAAATGAATAAAAATGCATTCAGGATTGAAAAACATTCATTTTTAACATTCGTGAATCAATATTTCTGAAAATCTGAACCCATTTCAATTCATTTCAATCCATTTTCGTTTGCTGAGTATATATTACCGAAAAATTACAATTTTTTTCTCTACAGTTATCATCTCTCTATTGATAATCAAACTTTGATTTGATTGATGAATCAAACACTAAAAATCACAATTTTAAAGAAAAATTGAGTATTATTGATTTTTAAATGCATATACACCGATTAACACGTCTACAAAATTAAATCATAAAATTAGTACAATAATATCAGTTTTTTACTTTTAGTCACTTCAATCTTAATAAGGACTGCAAATTCCCGTAAGGATATCGGTTTTTAATAGTGTTATATTCGTCAGTGGTTACGAGTGGTTACACTTATTTAGTTGCATCGTAAATATAACGCGACATCTAAATTAATCAAATTTTGTTGATAAAGAAGACACATATATGTAAGATATCATTTAAAATATAAATTGGGAACTCATAAGATATATTTTTTGCTACTCAAAATTCAAATGACAGTTTAGCTGGAATTTGCTTAGCAAATCCGGGGCTCTATTCTGTAATTTTTATATAATGTAATTTTTATCGTTGCGCAGTTTTTTTTTATCATAAAAATATAAAATCTGTATGACTCTATTGTTAAGAGTATCAGTAGAATAAACCGAACAAAATAAGTCGATCTCCTCTAATTTTACACTGAATAATTTCGCTGATAAAAAGAAATTGATAGAGCAGTTTTGCAGCTGCATTATATTGTCAATATCATATTTTATATTACTTTGTTTTATATAATAAAATATTACTTTGTTTTATATAATATATGTATTAATAATTTGTATTATGTGCGCCTGTACAGGTCTCATGAGATAAACTATTAAAAAACATGGTATGTATATGTGTAAACATTTTATTATTAAATATATATATATACGCATCAATTTTTTATGTGCACACTGTTCTTAATTATTTTTTTCTTTTATAGTAACTATTTATGTTATATATAAACTATCGTGTAAAAAATTAAATACATTTATTTAATAATACATTATTTAAATACATTTATATAAAGAGAATTTCCTTTGTTATTTGTGGAATGTCAACACTACTCAGGATAAACAAAAAGAAGATACAAATAAATCCGCTATAGTTATCAAAAATCTATCACATTATATGATATTGAATCTTAATTAACTGTACATAAATTAGACAACATTATCAAGATGCTTTAGAAAATAAAGGAATCCATCTGAATAGTTTCATCCCTAGTTAAATTAGAAAAGGAATAATCGTTAAAAAATAATATAAATAACGAAAACAGAAATAAATTTAAAATTGAGAATGAATGAAGATAGAGATGAAGAGTATCAGATGTTGTATATAGAAAGGAACGCAGATAGAATCATTATGTCACTAAGGGAGAAGATTAAATTTTTGGATAATCTAAGAGCGAAGGATACTATTGTACATTAACAGTCTGAATACTGCAACATATTAAAAATTCAGAAAATATGTAATTTTAATATGGATAACAGATATGTGAATATAAATTTAAATATTAAACTTCACATTAAAATTAATTCTTTAAATACAAAATTATTATGTAGCAGACTGCTTATAATTCTTTGTACTCATGAGTTTTTTACCACACATAGAGCATATAGCTTTCTTATATGCACAGGACTGACAATAATGGGATCCCACCTGATGGACTTTTTGCCTACATATTCTACAGATCTCAAATTTCGTGGTATATGGATTGAATCGTGCCTTTCCTGCAGAAAGAGCTTTATTCTCTCCAACTTTACGTCCTCCGCTTTCCGTTGTGTTCCTTGCACCTGTTTTCCAGGGATCCGGAGTAATAACTTTGCCTAATTTCTTTTCACATTTCTCGCAAACCATGTTGAAATACAAAGATTGATTCCTTATTTAGAATAAAACTACACAAATACCTGAAAATAATTGTATCATGTATTGTATCATGAATATATAAAGATAAATTTTTATAAAGATTATTTTTACATTAAAGACAAAGTTATATTATGTATGTACCTTAAGCTTGAGTCGTAATCCTTTCTCAAAAAGATTTCTTGTTTAGCACTCTTTTGTGCAATATCATAAATCTTTTCATCAAAGTAAAAAAAACATTGCAAATGATCTAAAAATAATTACATATTGAATAATAAATATATAAAGATGAATTTTATTATTACATATAAAAAAGGATTACATAAATTGTCTTCCTTTTTTAAATTGATTTTTACTTGCTCAGTTTTCCTACATGTATTTTTTCATTAGAACAACGAAAAACTAAATGCCTGTTTGAAAATAATTGAATAAATGAAACATCAAATGGATATATAAAAATGAATAATTTTTAATCAAAAGTATAATTATGTTATATTATTATATTCTTATCATATACGTACGTTGAATTTTTAGGTTATAATCCCTTTATAAGTTAATATTTACTTCTTCAACACTCGCATGTACAATATCATTAATTTTTTTATCACAATATCAATTTTTTTCAGTATTGAAGCTTCCTAAATCGCGTTACTGAAAAAATTCCTGAAAGAAATTCGACTGCGTAACGACGGATAATGAAAAACGATGAAAACAATCATCATTCCGAACGTTTCCGACAATATCCGAACAATCACGAATAATTGGAATATGAAATAGAGATGTATCGAATATTGAATATTATTTAATACTTTTTATTATCCGATCGGATAATCGGATATCATTAGTATCCAATAATATATCCAGCAAACGAGAATGGATTGAAATGAATTGAAATGGATTCAGATTTTCAAAAATATTGATTTACGAATGTTAAAATGAATGTTTTTCAATCCTGAATGCATTTTTTATTCATTTATTTAGGAATTGCATGGAGCATATCTCTATGCCTTTCAATCTAAAAATAATATTAGCTTTTTCTGCACAATTGTGAATATTATTTAATTCAAAATTTTTGAATAGGAAATTTTCAATCCAATTGCATCCAGTTGAATCTAATTGAATCTAATTAAATTGAATCCAATTAAATCCAATTAAATCCAAAAAAAGTATTCATTATTTAAAATACGTATTCGGATAGAAAAAAATTTCAATCCATTTTAATCCATTCTCGTTTGCTGGATATATTTATTTTCGACTTTACATCCATATATTCGTAAATAACATAAATGTTATGTTATGTTATTTATGTTATTTACGAATATATGGATGTAAAGTTGAGAATAAATATATCCAGCAAACGAGAATGGATTAAAATAGTCGACAAGGCTGCGTTCTGTTGCATACATAATGCACATAATGTATCATGTTATCTTTGTTTAGCACAGAGTGTTAAACAAGGATAATGTGATACATCAATATCATATTTTTGAAAATTTGAATCCATTTCAATTCATTTCAATCGTTTGCTGGGTATATACGTATACTCGTACATCTTTCTTTTTTTTTTTTATAAAATTATTTTTCAGTGCAGGTGAGATCTCTGGCATGATAGACCAATGCATTGTCTGCTATGCCACGCTCACACTCTTAATAAAATACATCTATTGTTATTAGAATTATACAATTTATACATTTGTATTAAATATTTTTGAATCTAAAAGATTTATAATAAATCAATTTAAAAAATTATGAAATAATTCTAAATGTAATGATATCAACATCAAATTATTTTATTTTTTTTTAGAAAAACACATCATCTGCAATCAAATTAAATGAGGAATTTGAGAAAATGCAAATACATGAAAGCGAAAATATTGCCATCAAAAGCTCAGTTAGTTTTAAAAAACTATGCGACAGCGATAAAAATTATTATTCAAAATTTGCTATATATGATGAAAACATACAAATATATAGCATTTTTGCGGACATGTACGAAAAATATAACACAATGCAGCATACCTATTAACAGTCTAGGTTTCTATAGTCAAGCCTATATTTATTCGTATGTTTATACGAATAAGTATGTGTACATACTAATTATAAAGGAAGCCTTAAATATAATGCTCGACTATGAATATGGACATAAAAGTATTATTTAAAAATATTATTTTATTTCCAAGAAAATATTCAAACATCATTTCGTGCGCATTTCATGACAACGCATGCGCATGTTGTCATGAAGCATGCTTGAGCTCGTATCGCTTTTGTCGCTGCTTTTTGTCAATATAATAGAGATTTACTAACCTATAGTCGTCAACTTTAACGATTAATATCTTGGTTCGCGAGTCAGAGCGAAAATTTTTTCTACCAGATTCGGTCATTCCATTCAAAAACGTAGCGAATGAGCCTAATTTTATCAGTACCGGACATAGATTCGGTCATTTCATACAAAAACGTATCGAATGAGCCTAATTTTATCAATACCGGACATAAGGTAGCTCAACTCAATTATTACTTTGGCCGTAGTCCAATTCATGTTGACACGTTCATGAGCATCGTTTGTCTTCGTTTAATATTTGACAAGCAACAAGGATGAAATGATTTTTTAAGCGTGGAACGTTCGGACCGCAGCCGTTTTTTTCGTATATCAAAAATTATATTTTTACGCACTATCTTCTCGAGCCATGTCGGACGCTTTTGAAGAGATACAAGCGATTAAGATAAAGAGAAACAGTTATCGTGAGAAATTACAGAAAAGAAAACGTGAGAGACATGAATTGTATACCCTTACTTCCACGCCGGCTTCTTCCACTCTGACAGCAGAGTCGGCATGTCCTGGTAATAAGTATATAATTTTATGATTATATTACTATTAACATTTATTATGTGTGATGAGAAAGAATTTGTTCAACTTTAATGTAACTGGTATGTCTCTGTCACAGATTCTAATGCATCTTCACGTTCGGATCACAGCGAATATGAAAGAGATGTACTTTGTATCTTACACGAATCCTTACCTAATCTACCGATAACATCCGCAGACTTAATAGATCAGCTACGTAAAAATCTTAATGCCGATGTATCTTCTTCAGACATCCATAAGATTCTGGAGAAACTGGCTGCACAAGATATAGTTAAGTTAGTATAGTAAGACTCACATAACATCCTGCGATACCATTTTGTTAGTATATGATACATTTAATATAAAAAATACTTTATGCACATTTTTAGGATCAAAGAAGTTACAGAGAATGGAGTATTTGGATATACAGTGTTGTCCGTAACAGAATCCCAATCGTCATGTCAGTCTCAGTCTGATGACACAGAGAATGCCGAAAGCATAGAAATGTCTATGTCTGAATTAAATGATCATGTGCCTCCAGAGAAACAAGCGAAAGTTGACAAGAAAAATACCGAGGATATCATGTCTCTAATTTCAATGCCGACGATTAGAGAAAAGGAGAGCAAGAAGGTCGGTGAACAGATCCTGGATCTGCTGTCAAAGCAGACTTCCAAAGAAAAATCATTGGCAGAACGATTTCGCTCTCAGGGAGGAGCTCAAGTCATGGAATTCTGTCCACATGGTACAAAAGTAGACTGTATGAAATTGAATGGTGGTCCGGGATTCGCGGAAAAATGTAAAAAGCTGCATTTTAAAAAAATCATACAGAGTCACACAGATGAATCTTTAGGAGACTGTAGTTTTCTCAATACCTGCTTCCACATGGACACGTGCAAGTAAGGGTGTAAAAAATACTACTATTTATCAATGTATAGTTAAATTCGTTTCTTGATATAGTGAATTGTAACTCGAATTTAACTAAGTTAATCCAAAAAGATATATATTCTAGATAAATCATACATATTCAACTTTGACTTTCTCTACTTTTAAAGGTGCAGTTTCGTGCAGCGAAATTGTATCTTAAGCTAAAAAAGATTTAAAGATGTCATTTTTTTTTATTTTGTACAGATATGTTCATTATGAGGTAGATGGTCCTACGGCACAACTAAAAGAAATCAATGACTCCGATAGTCCGAGCAATATCACATCTAACAAGACGTTGAATCTAGATAGCAAAAATGGTAGCAATAGCAGTAGCAACGTAGGTAGCGAATTGACTCTGTATCCACCACAGTGGATCCAGTGTGATTTGCGTTACCTCGACATGACTGTTCTTGGCAAGTTTGCTGTGATCATGGCTGATCCACCATGGGACATTCATATGGAGTTACCTTATGGCACTATGTCAGACGATGAGATGAGACAATTGGGAATTCCGGCACTTCAGGATGAAGGACTCTTGTTTCTTTGGGTGACTGGCAGAGCTATGGAGCTGGGAAGAGAATGTCTGCAGCTATGGGGTTATGAGAGGGTTGACGAAATCATCTGGGTGAAGACCAATCAATTGCAAAGGATAATACGGACTGGTAGGACAGGTCATTGGCTAAATCATGGCAAGGAACATTGTCTGGTTGGCATGAAGGGTAATCCTCGTATTAATCGAGGATTGGATAGTGATGTGATTGTCGCTGAGGTTCGTGCTACTAGCCACAAACCTGACGAGATCTATGGCATCATAGAACGAATGAGTCCCGGTACCAGAAAAATTGAATTGTTTGGTCGGCCGCATAATGTACAGCCCAACTGGATTACGTTAGGCAACCAGGTGGATGGTGTTCATCTAATTGATCCGCAACTTATTAAGGCCTTTAAAAAACGTTATCCCGACGGAAACTCGATGAAGCCTACCAAGCCATAAAATTTCCTCGTCCAATAAAAGAAGATTAAATGAAGATTAATGATGTAATTAAATTTCCAAAGAATTTAAAATGTTAAATATCAATTTTAAGAAAATTTAGATCAAGTTTTTTAAAAAGATGATTTATATTTCTTCGCCTCTAGTATACAATGTTTGAATTTGCTAAGTATCCATCGCGTTTTTTACATTTTTTTAAGAGTTCGATAAATCGATTAAAATTTTTAAATTATAAACAGACATCTATTAATATAAATTAAAGCCACTTCACGTTTTGTTAATTTATTGCAAAAAATGTGTATATATCCCATCTACCATTTAAATATATGCTAATACAAAATGAACGCATATAACTATATAAATATAAAAGACTGATTTCACGTGAATATTTTGAGATAGATGATAACATTTGTACACATATATTACATTATTTTTAAACCATGCTTTATTTAGCATGGTATGTATACACACACGTGTAAGTTCTTCCTTAATATTATATAAGTATTAAAGCGGATTAAATCCTGAAGCTAAAATCAACTTCTATGACGTATAAATTAATTCATGTTAGCGTAAGATTGCAGATTGTGAATGTAATAGTGTTACTGCTTCCTGTTATTTACGTATAAATACGAGTATATTCAATCTTTCTAAATAAATTCAATTTTTCTAAATTTATATCGCTGTTATGTTGAAATGTGTAATATATTATTTAAAAAATTTTTAGTTATTGACAATTTTTAAGTGTAAATCACTTGAAAGATTGCAACGTAGATAAAAATATGTAATTATCGTATATATTAATTTATCATTTTTGTACTAATTGATCGGAACCATTTTATCATTTTTGTACAATGCATCAATTCTTCTTATTGAAAAGATAAAAGCCAAAAGTTTTCACTATATATAACCAATACTGTTGCGTTTTTGCTTGAGTAAACTCTTCCTTATGGAAAAAGAAAATAGATTGTCATTTATACTGCTTGTGGAAGTTCTCCTGGATATCGATGTTCTCGCGACACAATTATTTGACTTTGTCGTTAACTCTGTGTTGTCCAACAAGTTTTCCTTGTCGTCAGTATTGAATACTTTATCTTCTGGAATGCATATTCTAGAGTGTATCTTGTTGAATGAATCAATCCAGTGTCTTTTTTTGTGCCCATCTTCCATTATAAAAGAAAATTCTCCGATCTTAAAGCAAATTTCTGCAATACTTTTATCTTCCACTTGCACACACATCTGTTCTTTGGGTATGACAGGAAATGATGCGTTGTACTTTTTGTTAACGCGCCGTGTAGGGCGAGTTATCACAAAACAAGTGTCGAAAAGAAAACAATGATATTTCTGCAAACATATGATAATTGTATCAAAAAAATCTACTGAAATAATATTTATATATGCGTTATCTCTTGTATTGAAATTGAAATTAAACTTACTATCCCACGTGTATCCTTAAGCTGACCCTCTGTAATCAACTCTGTGGCGTTGGCAATGCATTTTTCAGGATCGTGTTCAATCTTCGCGTTTATTTTTGATTGAGCAAGCTTGCACTCGGCATTGCCCATGATAAAATCGATATTCTTCAGCAAGTCGAAGAATATGTTACTCGCCTCTTTCAATGGCAAATGATCTGCGTCAGCAGCAGGCGTATATTTTAAGATCTCCTTTATTAACAGTGGATACTTCACGATCCTTGAACGTGGCACATCCAAATAGGTCCACAGGTCGACGGAATGTGGTGATTCTAGGCGCTTCTTTAAAAACGACTGAAACCTCTTATTGGTAAATCTCTTCTCTTCCAATAAATGCCTCGCCCAAATTAATGTTCTGCATCTTTCCAAATATGGTTTCTTTAATGTTGACAACTGTGAATAGAATGAAATTAATGTCATACATGATGCACAATGGGATATCATGTCTCTATGAGAACGACGGACTTGTAATTGATGATTCTCGGGTGTTCGATCTTTCATTCCGTAATCCATGTAAATTAAGTATAGAAAAGGAGACCCTGGTAGAAATTTAGCCTTTCTAATTAGCAATTGTGCAAATGGCTAATCACGTTAAAAAATTTATGCCCATTTCTATTAATGTAGTTTAACTTTAGTTTAATCTTTCCAAAAATTAGAAAAAGTGAAGAATAAGTTAATTAAATTTAGTCTATTGGTGGAAACAGCCATTATTGTTATAAATATTCAAGAAGAAGATCTTTAGAATAAACTAAGATCTAATATTATAGAGCCAGTGTTGATTGATTGATGACGTACAGTGAAATGTATTGATAAAAGAAAATTAACTAACCCAATTTAATAGCGTCGGTCCCACGGTCTTTGTAAATCCGTATCTATCCCGTAATTTGAACAATTCATCTCTCAAGTTACTGTGTATTTCAATGAGATTTATGAGATCGCCAAAAAGCGTAGATAACTCTTCGGGTGTAAATATTTCAGTGGCTGACATTGGTTCATAGTAATAGTTTCTTAGCATATAGAGCTCATTTAATAACACATTTTCGCCGCAGTATAACTCATAAATGGCCTCTTGCCGTCTGATCTCACTTCGACTTAATATGCTGTTCAATCGCTCGTCGCCTCGTGGCTGTGCAATGTCCGACATCCAACTCCTGATTGTCAAACTGTTACAGCTCTCGGAAGCATTATTCAATCTGAAATTAGGACATGGTTTATTTTAAGAGAATTTTTCTCATAAGTCAAAACATTTAATAGCGAATTCGGTCAAATACACTACACTAGATTAGTGCATACTTAAAGCTGCTGTACATGAAATAATATTAAATGTAAAAGTATATAGATATTTTGAACGATTAAATTCTCAATAAAGATATGTTATTTAACAGATTATATTGGATTAGAATAAAAGTTTGTAGCACTACTTCATTCGTATCATGTACACATGTCTTTTTAAATTTGATAATTATATCATTTAATAGAGCAAAATTTCTGCTTTAAAAATCTATTTTTTTTTAAATGGAGTTATGAGCAAAGTCAAAGTGCTCCTTTTAATCCGCGATAACTCAGTAATAAAAAATTTTAAGAACATTAAAAAAAAAATGATTTTGTTAGGGAAACTTTCATGTTAGAAAATCAAACATTTTTCACAAGTTTTTTAAAGCATATAAGTCGACAAAGTGAAAAAAATTATCCATTTTGTCAGCTTAGTTTTCTATATGTAAAAATTATATATATCAAATTCACAGAAATTCAAAAAACATAGTAACCTTTTGAAAGTAGAAATTTAAAGATAAAAATTTTAACAAGTTGTTTGAATTTTGAAGTTCATGAAAGCTACCAACATTAGTTTCAATTCAATAAATATATTACTTTATTGTCAAAGTTAATTATATTATGCCATTGCATTCAGATACTTCAGATAAAGCAGCCTTTATCTGAACTAACACTATCCAGAGCGACTGAATTCACCTAAGTTTCACTCTTAAGCAATTACTTTTTACGTAACGTTCTCGTGTCTGCTTCATCCTCAACGATAGATAGGTCCGAGGAGTTTGGCTGAATCGTGAAGGATCTATGTAAAGTGTTTCCCGATTTACTCGATGTAGAGGAGGAAAATATGCTGCTGGCAACCTCCGTGATTCTACGACGTTTCTTCTTCTTGCCCATGTCAGAATCCATGGATATGTCCATCGAGCTGACGCTTATCGCATCGCTCTTCAGCCGTTTTCTCGGTCTCTGTAGCAGAATATTTTAGCGTTTAAACGTCAAATGTAATATCAATGATAGCAAAAATTTCATTATCGTCTGACAATTCGAGTAAAACTGTAATAAACACCTGTACTGCGACGTGTATGTATGTGACACCGATGTCATGCTAATCGTGACGATTGAAAAATTGAAGAAGAAAACATGCTGTCCCGCTGACATTAATGACATTGATATTCGAATGTCGGTTACACTTACAGCCGGTTGCGAGGCGTCGTTTCGCTCGGAATACTGAGGAACAAATCGATGTACTCACCAGCCAAAACCTTTTTCGTGGTTCCTGGAACGTATCCTTGATCGTCGTGTTGCACTCATCGTCCATGATGTCAATTGTCTAGAAAAAAGAGGAAAAACTCGAAATTTCACAGTACAACTCCTCGGAACTGTGCGTATTAAATATTCGATCTCATGAATTGGCTAGGCGGTTGTACTGGTGTAGTGGCCTCATTTACATTCCACGCTTCTACACCTACACCTTTTATTATTATTGTCATTTGTAAAAATAAATATTTTAGAAAATTAATTTAATATTATCATAGTGACAACATCAATATTGATTTTTATTATATTTTAATACAATATATTATAATACAATTTTTTCATATTAAATACAGAAAACATCTTAAGTCTGTTTTCTGTGACTGAACTGTCTATACATTTTAATTTTCCTCTCTTTCTCTCTCTTTCCAATGTTGCATATTCTATCTCGTTGTAGGTGCAGAAAGTGTAATATAATACAGATGAAAAGAATTACTTGCAAATTTCAAAATATTCTTTCTACTTGAGCTTTTTTATAATTTCCCCATTTAAGCCTTTCTTTCTTTTTTCTCCAACAACTATGAATGTTAATATGTTAAATATGTTAAATTTCACTTTACAAAAACATTTAAGCGTATTTATTATATAAATATATAAATAGTAAAGAACATTTTGTAATTGTATAAAATCCAATCCATTCAAATCCTCTTATTTGTGTTGAATTTTTGAATGTTGATATAACATTATGTGATTATATGTTATTTTGTATTCAACATTTGTATGATATGTCAAAATAACACAATTTATATATAAGTGTAAATACATAAATATAACATAAAAAAGCATTTTAAAACCTATAAATTCTAAGATAAAATATAAATATATTAATTTGACATCAATGTTAATTTTATTTTTAAAAAACGTGCTTCCAGTTTGCTTACAAATTGTGTATTACATATTTATTTTTATATTAATTTTTTTACATATTTGTGTTATTTTCTAACTTATATATTGTTAAATTATCACAACAATTTAAGTGGATCGTTTAATTAGAATACGTGAATTGTATTAAATTTAATACAAATTGTTAAAAATGTTTAGTCAATTCTTTTTTTAAAATCGTAATGTCCTAAGATGCTATAATAATATGTCTTTGCGATTGGCTGTGACATTTTGATTGCACTTAAGACGGTTTTAAAAAATATAAGAAACCTCTATGAATATTGACTTATACTACGTTTAAATTATCGTTCACTAATTGTCAAAGTCTGTTCTTCCTCCAAACAATTGATGAATGTTTTTTTCGAAGTATTTCCGGAAGTTACTGAAAGATACTCCTCGAGAAAATATTTGTACCTGGCGTTGTCGGCCAAGGTGAAATGTTTACAATAATCTTACTATGTTTTGTTGTTTGGATGCTAGTCAGGTAAGAATTTTTTAATTTGTCATTACCGCGATTGCAGAATAATATTTACAAAGATTCGATAAAGTGCGTAATGATGTAAAGCATTTTAAAATTACGTTTTAAAAGGTTAGGAAATCTGCCAATACCAACTGTGACAATTCATTGATAATTGCATCAACCAATCATAGTTGAGTATTTTGCTAAGTTAGGTTATAAATGTACAGTTCTGTTCTCGAGATTTCAAGATAAACGTTGGAATGCACTATATTTCTTTCGAGCTATATTTATAAGATCGAGTAAGTTATTCAAAATACGTTAATAAACAAAGTAATAAATTATTTTTATTACTAATAATATTGTTAATAATATTTTAAAATAATTTTCTGTCTATTTTGCGATTTTTTGTTATATTTATACGCTTTGTTATCTACAAGCGTTATGATAAGAGATTCGAGATATTATAATTTTTTAACATTTAAAAATTGTGTTATTAATTATACATGTCACTTTATTTTTCGCGAAATTCTAAATGCACAATCAGATAGTATATATATATATATACACAAAAATATCAGATGGTTTTTAAATTATAGGTTAGGTCTAAAGTAGGTGGCTATAATTTATTAAAGTTTATTAAAGAAAGAAGAAAATAACAAGAAAAAAATAATGGAATAAAATAAAATAAGATTTGTGAGGTTTGTGTGGTTCACAGCCCTTATTTTACTTTATTGATTGCTATGAAATCTGTTATTATATTTGAATTTCAATTATTAAAGAATAATTCCTTTCTTTTTCAAGAATGGATAATGTATTAACCAGCACAGACAAGAAAAAGAGGAACAAAGCGACAAGACAGTTGGTTCCAAGCACTGAACGTAAGGTATCTGGATGCAATTGGGAGATATACAAAAATTTGTTTTCTAAGACGAAGACAGAAGAAAGCACTAGAGAAAAAACTGTATCACAGAATCACAGACGTCCAAAGTTTAAAAAAGTATACACCACACCAGTTCGTATGGTAAATATATTTATAATATTTTGAATATAAATTTTATTGATTAGTGAGTTATATTTCTTGACAAATATCTGTGTTAAGTGCAGGATTCACCGGAGCAAAACAGTGAGCAAGATGTCGTAAAAAATAAAGAGAAGACTTTGACAAAGCAGCTCGCCATGGACTGCGAAATGGTTGGAATTGGCGATGGTACGGAGAGTATAATAGCTCGAGTATCAATTGTAAATAAATACGGTGATTGCATATATGACAAGTACGTTAAACCAAGAGAAAAGGTTGTGGATTATCGAACGGCGATCAGTGGCGTTCGACCAGAGCATTTGCAAGATGGAGAAAGCTTCAATATTGTGCAGAAGGAAGTAGCAGATATATTGAAGGGTCGTATTTTAGTGGGCCACGCATTAAAGCACGATCTCAATGTACTGTACCTGTCACATCCTAGAAGGTATTGGCGTGATACTTCGAGATACAAACCTTTCCGTCAAGTATCGAAAGGAAACACTCCCAGTCTAAAAAAGCTCGCGTACGAATTATTAGGTAGAGAGATACAAGTAGGTGAACATAGTTCCGTGGAAGACGCGAGGGCAGCGATGCAATTGTACATGTTGTATAAAAATAAGTGGGAATCGGAAAGAAAACATTGACAAGCAGATTTTTATAAATAATATGATATATTCAGAAAAAAGGCATAGTAGTTATAAAGGTGACAACTATATAAGTTTTACATGAATTAATGTGCATACTTAATAATTTTTTTATAGTTATTATTACTAAAATGGTTTATTTGACTATATACATAGTCATTTTTATAATTATTACCATAAAATGATTTATTTGACTATATACACTAATTTTATATGTAAAATTTATTAATTCTATATATAAAACTATGCATATTAATTCTATACATAAAACTAATTCTACGTTGTTAGAAATTTCGTAATGAATTTAAGAACAGAAGCTCGTGATCATAAGGTAACTGAAAAATACTGAATGATTTGAATACTGATTTGAATGATGATGAATACTGAAAACTAAGTTATATTCATCTTAAATGTAATGACCATGTATTAAATTTTATGTAAATCCACATAAAATTTTTGTGAAAAATATATTAAATTTCATGAAATTTTATGAAAAGTAAAAATTTTATGTACAATGTACACAAATATATTTTCAGTATAAATACATTAATGTAATGTCATGAAATTAATTTAATTTGTGTAACTTAAAAGTTACATTAAATTTTATGATATTTTTAACAGCATATTTATTCCACTGTATACGTTGTATAATTCTACAGATGAAACATTATATAATTGTCATCTTTATAGTTGCTAAGGAGATCTTTCAAGTCCTTAACAAGTCATCATATTTAATAAAAAGAAACGTCAAATATACTTGCGAAATTCCAAGAACAATATATTGCAATCTCTGCCATTTGTACTTGATTGTACAATCATAGATCTATGATTATATTTAATTATAAGAGAATATATTTAATAAGCTGTAATAATATAAATATTTTAAATAATAAAAAGTATATATTTTACTGTAAAGTAAGCATCTTTTTTATATTACATATTTAATATATTTTAATTAGTTATTCTTTCCTCTTTTCGATATTTCCTCTTTATAAACATCGCAGATCTTTGAGGAATAAATGATTTTTTTAAATTGAAACTGGCATCGAGTATTGTGCTGTTTTTAGGCATAGTGAAATATGTATGAACAAGATTGAAGGTCTTAGCATTTATTTGGTAAATACGTTGGACATGACCTTATCGGTATCAGCCTCGTATTTCCCTCTCTTTAATGATTTATTCCACTTGGTCATTTTGATTTTCACTTCGCCTGTGACATACGTATATCTTGCATTCTACTGGATCTCGCTTTTGGTACAAGCACTTTATGTTTTTTTATTGGTGAGTTACTATCTGTACTGGATTATACTTTATCAAAACTTTATCTTAATTTCGCAATGATAAACATATCACAGTGTATATATTGTTTTATCAAATTTCGTCATGCGCATTTTATTTGCACATATATTACATTTAACATAAGCTAGTTGTCTTTAGAACTTAATTCATATCTTCAAGATTCAATCGACGCGACATTAAAAGTGAAAAGTATTCTGACTTTGGTAAATTTAAATTGAGAAAATATATGAATATTTTAACTCTAATATGTGATAAAAGTGCATAGAAGAAAGGTGTTTGACTTTTGATTGAATCTGTTGTACCTTTCACAAATCTAGCCAGTTCGCTTGAAACCATAAATAATCGTCATCGCGATCGATTTGTAATTTGAACAGGAAAAGTTATATAAGCGGATGCACGCTTTCATTCACAGATCTTTTATTAATTTTTCATTAATTATTAAGAAAATCGCAAAATAGCAGAAAACTTTTCTATTCAGTTTAATTTTATCTGTCTAAGAGGTGATATAATTATTTCTAGACACTCTGTATAAGTTTAATCGCAATTTATAAAAAATGTCTCGTCAAATACTGCAATATCAATGCATATTTTATGATTGCGATTAATATTCCAATTGAAATAAATATGTAAAAGATAGTGGCTCCTCGTAAATTCAAACAAATCGATAACTCTTATCATTCTTGGTCAGAACATTTAATTACTGTTAGCTTATATTATATATTCAGGTTGGGAACATTAATTTATAAAAATAATGTTTATTATCATTACTCGTTACTATTTTTAAGAAATAACTCATTATTGCCATATTTAGAAAGTGATGATTTGTTATTTTTTTCATTGCTTTTTATAATGTTGAAGTAAAATATGTTAGATTAAAAAAATTGCATTATTTAATAATAAATCAATATTAAATGTTAATATTAAAACTTTAAGTTAGTCTATAGCAAACTCTTCTTTATATTAAACTTATCTTAATAAATCTTGTATAATTCTTAATGTTTTTTAATATACTTTAGAAATTTATATTTTAATTTGCAAATGTAAATTTTTTATCAAATATTATATTTTTATCTAATAAAAAATAATATAATATCTATTGAATAGATATACATAACTAGATATACATATAGAATACATAAAGATAAAAAAAAACTTTATTGTTATTAATTTAAATTTTATTGTTATAAAAGTAATACTATAAAAGTAATTCGTTATCATTATTGCAAAGATGTAACGATGTTATGTTGTAATCTAATTATAGATAGAAAAAAGTAACGATAATCCTGTTTACATGTTCAATTATTTTTCTTTCTATAAAAATATAAACAGCAATGAATAATTGTGTCTCTCAAAAAAAAAGCTTATTAATTTTACTTTTTAAATTTCTCAATTTTAATTGACATATGATTATATATAATTTATAATTATATATAATTTTCTCCGCATTTAATTTTAAATGATTAATTTATCTTGGCTTTTGAAAGGCTCCAATTATTCCTTCAATTCTTATCAGAGAAAATTTGCCTCTGTTTCGATCAAGAATATAGAAGCAAAGTGCGGTAGGTTTAAGATATCCATGTATTACAAAATGAATATTATGCCATAATTGTACTTCATTAACTACGAAATAGCTTGCCGATATAGCTGAAAGTGCCAACGAGGATTCCTCGTGTTCTACGAAGCTTAAACAACCAACGACTGCGTAATCATGAAAATCGCCGTGATCGGCGCAGGAGCTGCAGGACTCGCTGCACTCCGACACTGCATTTCCGGTACTTACGGCGATCAGGTGGTGTGTTACGAAAAAACAGATCAAATCGGCGGGACTTGGGTCTATCGAGAGCAAACTGGTTTCGATAGATACGGTTTATCGATTCACACTAGCATGTACAAGAGCCTCAGGTATGGCGCGTATTCCTTGCAGCCAACTTTCATTTTCCCCTCATAAAAATTTAACTTGAAGATGTAATGATCAATTACTCATATTTTAAGTATTAAATTCGCCAGTATTAAATTAGATTTCTGTAAGGGTTTCTCAATCTTGCATAGAGAGTAAGTATAAATTTAAATTGCAATTAATATTTTAATCTTGAATTTGATGTCAGTTTTTTGCATTGTTTCATAAAAACCCTCGATGAATTTCATTCTGGCATATGTATTACAAACATTTAAATCCATTGCAAATGATTCGATATCATTAATAAGAACTAAATGAATCTAGAATTAATTTACATATTTTAGAGCTAATCTACCGAAGGAGGTAATGGGCTATCCAGATTTTCTGATACCGGAAGGACCCGTGAGCTATCCGATGCGCACGCAGATATTGGATTTTTTGAATACATATTGTGATCATTTTAAGTTACATCCTTACATTCGGGTGGGTGCATAGATAGAGGAATATAGCAACGCTAAGTGCTTATATCAAATATCATGACTATATTTCGTTTGAATTATCATTAAACATGAATTTGAACGCATTAAGTACTATTATTATTAGTAACATCATTGTAATATATTAATATAATATTATTTTATTAATTTATAAGGTAATATTAATGTAGCGGATTGTATAACTAATAATATATATAATACGTGTTATATTAACTAATATTATAGATCATATAAATTGGTAGTTTATATAATATGCATAAATATACAATAATAATGACGAGATAATAATAGCATGACTTGTTATGACGTATACATTCCAGCTGCTCCATTATGTAGAGCTAGTGGAGCCGGTCGCGGGGGACCGGAAGTGGTCGGTCAAGGTCAAGGATTTGCAGAATGACGCGGTCGCGATCGAGTCGTTCGATGCAGTCATGGTGTGCAATGGCCATTACTTTGAACCCATGATCCCGAACATACCTGGCCAGAACATCTTTACGGGCAAGCAGATACACAGCCACGATTACAGGGTTCCCGACTTCTTCAACGGCAAGAAAGTCGTTGTCATGGGAGCTGGTCCTTCCGGTACATACAACGTACACGCGAAATTATTTATTTTTTTAAACGAGATACTTTCTTTTCGCAATGCTAGCGATTATTAACATTTTCCTTCCATGACTTTAATCTTTTCCTTCTAGTTTTCTTAAAGTTTCACTACGTTATAAAAGTTTATGCTATAAAAGAACGTTTTTTGGATACTTATTTTTAGAAGTAGGAACGACACACAAAAAATCTTAGAATTATTTTTAAGTTATTCTTGCGATGATTAAAATAACATTTTTCTGTTTCGAGTAGGTATGGATTTGGCGTTGGAGATATCCAAGAATGCGAATCGCGTGATTTTGAGTCATCACCTGACTGAGACCATCGACACTGTGTTTCCCGAGAATGTCGTGCAGGTAAAAGCGCGAATCCAAAGTAAAATCACAGAGATACTTTTTTCGCAGAGATACTTTTTTCAAAGTCAAATATACTTATAAGGCACAATCGCAAAGCTACTTTTTAAGCGACCGTGACGGTTTCTTCTATAGAAAGGTGATGTAGTGGAATTGACGGAACGCGAGGCGGTTTTTGCGGACGGGACGAAGGAGCAGATTGATGTCGTCTTCTATTGTACAGGTAGAATTTCTCCCATCCTTATGGTAAATATTATGGGATATTGTCTCATTCTAACAATTAAAATAACACTCATTCTCTTCAACCTCAAAAGGTTACAAGTACAGCTTCCCCTTTCTCGCCGAGTCCTGTGGAGTCCGAGTGGATTCCAACATGGTCACGCACCTTTGGAAACATCTGGTGTCTATAAAGAACCCTACTTTGGCATTGATTGGCCTTCCATTCTACGTTTGCGCCTTTAATATGTTCGATTTGCAGGTATAAAACTTGTTTTTGCTAATCATCTCCCTAAAATTCAAAATATTATTGCGTCACTTATGTATTTCTTCTTTGATTAATTTACCTCGAACCAACAATATCCCATATTTTACCATATATATATTGGGTTGTCCGGAAAGTTCGTGCCGATTTTGAAGGAAAATTGAAACACAGAAGATTTAAATTTTTAATTTTATTTATTAAATTTAAATCTTTTGCGGCACGAACTTTCCGGACGACTCAATATATATATCGCGTCTCATGTTTCAAATTGATGCTCTCCATAGATTTAATTCTTTTAACTGATCTTGTATTGTTGATCCTTTCTCTTTTCTTCTCTAATATGAAGAAAAAAGAAGGAAAGAGACGAATCCCCTTCGTGCAAGAAGTTCAGCTAAAAAGAACAAGTCTCACATTTTGAAATATGTCAGACGTACAAAGGCCGCGTGCAATCCACTTTAGACACGCGACATTCCAAGCCCCCGTGGGGCATCCGGAGCGGATAAGATTGTCTCTGAGCGTGGCTGAAAGGAAGGCGGTCGCGCGCGACGAGGAAAAGAATGCTAGAAAGTCACTGTCGTGCATCCGGCGTGACTATGTGCCAGCAATGGTGATAATGGCAACGTGATTATTTGCAATTTCAAGGTGCGATTCGTCCTACGACATTGGCATGGCGAGAGGCAGTTTCCCGCCCAAGCGGATATGCTGTGCTCCGAAGCGGAGGAAATAGCGAGACGCGCCGAGAGAGGCCTGCAGAAAAGACACTTTCACATGATGGGTCCTGAGCAAGAGCACTATTACAGTGACCTGGCGAATGTCGCGGGCATCACGCCGCTGCCGCCCGTGCTCTCGAAACTCCACAACGAAAGCAGTATGCGCTTCCTGAAAGACCTCGTGCATTTTCGGGAGGATCGCTACAAGATCATCGACGATTACAATTTCGTTAAACTTTCATGTTGAGACGATAGACACAATTATTTAAAAGATTAAATTCCAACTTTGTATTTTATTCAATTTAGAGATAGTTCTGCATTGAAAATTGTAAGAAAAATATTCACACCTATTCTTGCTTGTTAATTAATTCTTACTCTTTGTCGTGTGTGAAATAAATGTGAACTTTCCTGTCATTCAAGCGTGAATAATTATCACCTTATACCGATTAAAGTTATTTTTTGCGTAAATATAATTGTCTAAAAGTCTAACTGTCATTTGTTCATTATAACTAGCTGAGAATCTTCTAATTTTCTAAAATTACTAACGAAAAGATATGTATAGCGGTATTTATAATCGAGTCTTATATTTAAGATTGTCTTAAATATAGTTTTAAGATGTCACGAACCAGAGGATTGTATGTATCTTACTTACGAATTTAAAGTCTACAATGGTTGAAAGTCTAGATCTTTAATGTTTATATATATATATATAATAATTCAATGTGAATAAATATATTATATATATATGTATACATGCATATATATATATATATATATATATATTATATATATTTATATATATATAT
>Ga0157364_1000458_pt1 | contig 27653 bp, 22 predicted proteins | sample AttsexASBM2_FD_111476 | JGI IMG/M metagenome (GOLD analysis project Ga0157364, IMG submission 111476) | Fungus gardens microbial communities from leaf cutter ant in Ribeirão Preto, State of São Paulo, Brazil - Atta sexdens ASBM2 | ecosystem: Host-associated > Fungi > Mycelium > Unclassified ... | reverse complement strand
GTGTGTGTGTGTGTGTGTGTAATTGATATATACTTATTTGAAGTTTGATGAAAGTAAAATAGGAAGTTTTAGGCCCGGTTGCATCAACGTTACTTTAATTTTAAGCGAGGCTTAAAACTCTCTTTGTTCCTGTCTCTTTTCGATTTTAAAACAAGATAGAGTTTAAAATTTCGCTTAAAATCAAAGTAATATTGAAACCGGGCCTTAGTGCGATCAATAAGCGACAAAAGAGGCCTTATGTTTCGTTTTTAGAGAAAAACGATCAAAACTTGATTCTGTACAATTAATATTGAAAATACAAGGAAATAGAATAGCACTTTGTATACAGAATGAAAAGCGATTGTTGATACATATGTACATTTATATATTGTATATTTATCTTTTTTCTAAAAGTGAGAATGTTTAGGATTCCTCATCCACTGATGTATAATGTCCATAGTTAAGGATTAAATTAATTTCAATGAAGGAAGCGTTCTTATGTAATTTACACTTTGTTTAGTGGATCTGCGTCACCTATAAGGTAAAAAATTAATTCCGTTTCATCAAAGCGACGTTTTGAAATGGAGATATCGCAATTAGAATACTAATTGATGGAAGAATTTGCTTCCATCTGATCCATATGTATATAAATGTTACCAATGACAAATTTTAATTGTTGTGTGCAAATTCTTTTCTTCTTATAAGTTGAACGGTTAGTACATGTTATTTATCTTAAGAAGAATTAAAATATATATTACTTGAAGAATCATATTTATCTTTTTCTGTTTTGGTCGAAAAATCTTTTTATGTGAATGTTAATTTATTTTTATTTATGAATTTTTATTCAATATAAATCTGAGGGAATTAAATAAATTATAATTTTAGTAAATTGAAAAAATCAAATGAAATCACAACAAAAAATATCACAATTTGCAAATAAAAATTATCTTTTTTTCATAATTAAAATCATAATTCTTCACTATTCTCGAGTTATAAACAAATTAAGAAAGGATAACAATAAAGTAACATTTATAAATTCCTTTACGATTGAAAAGAAGACAATCAAGTTTGTCTTCTTTTCAATCGTAAAGGAATTTTGATTAACTTTAATCGTTTATAATTGAAGAATTGTTATGACCTCGACATTTTCTGAAGATTTTTGTCACTCGTGACAAAACATTTGGTTCCCATATTGCGCGGTATACGATAAATAAATTTTTTTTATTAAAAGTAACGCGCATAATCATAATTTGATTATAATTGGGCAATACTCTTTTGTCTCCTACGGGACAGAGAGACAAAATGTAATTGAAGCTCGGATGAGTGAAATTGGACTTTTCATTAAATTGAGCGACAGCGTAGAGTTTCTTTGTATCCATGCTTATCAACCTCTACCATACAAGGTAGTGATTGTTGATCGCTTCAGTTGCGCGCATGAAATACGAAACGCCTGCGTCAAAGGATAAATCAAAGGATTAATTTATAGTATTCAATTACAAAGGGAAGAATTACACATGGCGAGAGGAACGATGCCGTGCGATCGTTGCACCGCGACAGTGCACTCCGGCGTAGACGAGTGGGTGAAAAGGGGGGAGGGAACTCGGCCAAGGGGCCCGTTTTTTTTTTTCAGGCCGCGTTACACCGCTGCTTCGGTGACGGCGGAACGGGACGAGGGAGAGAGGGGAGGGGGGGAGGAGAGGATCGTCGCGCACATGCCTGAAAAACGCGAGCGTCACGATAAATTAGATTTAATGACTGTCGCAAAAAAGCGCGATATGAAAGTCGGACGCGCGGGACGAACCGATAGAAATTAAATTCTAGGATATTCGATTACGGTACCGGCAGCAGCCCAAGCCCACCTCCACCCTCGCTCCGTTCCCCTCCCCTTCCTCGCTGTCCTCGCCGATGAAACCCTCGTCGTTCGTTGCTACACATCCGGGCGCTTTCGCCCCGGCGCTGACATCGAGCCGAAAATAGAAAAAAAAGAGTAGGAGGGGGGGGGAGAGAGAGAGAGAGAGAGAGAGAAAGAGAGAGAGAGAGAACCTCCCCAGGAATAATGGGCGCGTGCAACCTGCGGAAATAATAGATGCAATAATGCCCCGCCTCCGTAATCGCCGTATAGAAATTTGCGCGCATCTCTGTCCCCTACCCCCGTCCTACCCCGCGTCCTCTGACCTTTTTTATTCCCGTGAGTCGGCTTATAATTTCGCCTAATGGGATATCAAGGGCGAGACTTCGCGGACATGTCCCGTCGTCCTTGCGGTGCGCACAGATTTTCGTGTGCGCGATGCATCTGAAACTGTTTATATATATAATTTTCGAATAACGTTAAACACTGAATTTGAATCAACGATTTTTTTCAAAATGAAAAGAAGAATTTATTTTTACTTTCATGAAAAGTGACGCTATAAGTGTTACCCCTGAGAAAAATTTCTGATTGAAAATGAATGAATCAGTAAGATTCTGATCACATCCATTCAAAATTCTGTTATAATTGGTCATCATAATTGGACATCTAATTGTCTCAAGAATTGTAAATTTAATCAAGAAAAGTCTGATTAAATCTACAATTCCTTTTTCAACCAGAAATGCTTCTCAGTGTATAATTCTGTTAAAAAAATATATAATTGATAATAGCACAGTAATATATGATAATGGCAACCATTTTTTTTCTCAGTATAACAATATGCGTATTATTTAAATGAGTCAACAAATGACCATGCGTTGTAACTATTTGATATTCAACCTGAAACGATTTATAGCTTATATAAAATTATCTTGCGATTTTATAATCAGATATATATATATATATATATATATATATATATCAGAAATAAATCTGCAATTTAAATTTGTTTATATTTGTATCGCGCGATATTTTTGCATGCCAGGACTCCTTTCGTATGTAATATAAGTTAATTGAAAATGCACTACTTGATATTCTTAGTAAAAAATTTGATAAGCAGACAGTTCTTATATCTTTCTTATATCTTCATATCGAGAGGCGGATTCCGTTCATTTCGCGTAGATTGATCGAGATATCACGAAGATTGATCGAGGCGTCGCGTAGCGTCGCGTACAAGACGAGCGCCTTTACGTATTTATATATTCTAGCGTGGCTGAGTCACGCGTTCCTGCGTGCGCGCGCGCGCGCGTGTGCGAATTTGTTCGCCAGCTCGGCGAATGTTAATATACAAGCGTTGCTATTAGACGGCAGAAATATAATTTCGTTTATGTCGATGACTCACGTCGTGGAAATTTCTGAGTCAATCTGATTCATTCGGCCTGGTTCGAAGATTTCCACCGGGAAACACACTCTCATACACACACACACACACACACACACACACACACACACACACACACGCACACGCACACACACGCGCACGCACGCACGCACGCGCGCGCGCACACACACACACACACACTGAAGAAAATAATTTACGACTAGGATTGCATGATAAAATAATTAAGATTAGAAGTTCCATTTTTATAGTAATTGCTGCTGTAATGCTAGTAATAATAATTACATTTATAGTTCTATAAGAAAATATCTAGCTGGTAATTGCATAATAATATATGATAATTACAACCATTGTTTTTCTCAGTACAGCAGTATTCGTATTATTTAAACGAGTCGACAATAAAATGTACGTAATCCTCGCGTGCATTACATAAAATTTCTTTTGTCTCGAATCTGCCAGAGACGCTCGCGGCTTTAAAAAGAACATCATAAAATAGAATCCTTATAAATGTAGGACTTATAAATAAAAACATTTTGTTTCGTTTGTTTTTAATGTAGGAAGTTGTGTCTCGATTTACTCGTGCAAGTTGTGTTTAGAAAACTTTGTCCAGAGACATTGTCCAGAGGATATACGCACTTGTGAAATTACGTGGATCTAACGGTCTCCAGGCTGACACCTCGACATAATGTATACGTTCGCGGTTTTCACGTCGCAGGTGTCGAGTTTTCACGTCGACGACAACGGCCGCGTATCGGTTCATATATAGGAAACGCCGGATCGAGATAAAGGAGCGCGAATCGGTCCCGAGAAAGAGCCATTGTCTCGCGCCTCGTTTCGCATTACCCGGCGGCGTATTAAAAATTCTATACTCCATTGTGTCGGCGAGATTGCGTTTCGAAGGAGGTGGCAGTGCACGCGCGCGTGCCGATCGTCGAACGTGAGTTTCACGCCGCTTGCATTTCACACCTGCCTGCTGAAATCTTTCCTCGCTTTCGCGAGGCGGAATTTGTAAATATAAACAGTTCGTTTCCGTGAGGGAGCAATCCAATATTCCCCTTTTCCGAAAAATATGCCAACGCACACACGTACACGTCGCATATCGTAAAGACTTGTAGCGCAGGCAGCCCTGCCGAAAAATCGGCTCGAACGTATTTGGGAGGTATAGACCGTTCATTCGAGAGGAAGTGACGGGCGAGAATTTATTATCGTGGAAGATCGCATCCTCAAAGAGATCAAATCGTTTCTTAAGAACTCGCTCGCTTTCGTCGTTCTGCCCGTTTATACCCGGAAGTGTGCACGGCGAAGATAAGCAGGCGGATACCTGCATTGTGGTCTGGATCAGATAAAAAAGGCCCAGAAATGTGTGCGCGAAACGGCCGAATGCGTCGCCGTCAAGGTGCGGAAGACCAGAATGCAACTTGCAACCGACGGACAGCTGTCTCGTAGATAGCGTGTGCAATCCATTGTAAAGATTTAATACGTTTTGACCTTTCGTGAAATCAAATTATTTTCCTTCCTGTGTCTGTGGAGGGAAGCGATTAAATCTATTTGCCCTTAGATTAGAAATAGAGGCGAAATATATTATATTTTCATCTCGTTTTTCAATATTTGCGTTTCTCTTGGACGTATGAAAGTATATACGAGACGGCGGGTGCCGCCGCGTTTTGAAATAAAATACGAGCCTGTTCGGCTGAAATAAATTATCCAATTATGTAAATGGAACTTTAGGAATTCGCGTTGGATGCAGACGCAAAATATGACGTGCTACTGCCAAGGGCACGAGGGAAAATCGTGCGCTTGCGAGCAACTTACATCGGGCAACGGGAAGAAAAAGTACGGCCATTCGCCGCGTTCGAAAGCGAAGATAAGATCCATGCGGCTGAAAATATCTTAGGCAAAATAAAGGCGCGCGATATCTCTCGGCAGAATCATCGCGCTACCCTGCTATGCCCGTTTTATTTCGTTGCGCGCGGAGGTGGTGTACCGGGTGGTACTAAAAGGCGCCCCGGACGAAAGAGCGTAACGTTACGTTCGATGTATCGCCGGAGACGGCAGAGATGGCGGCCCATTGTCTGGACTACAAATTAATCTGGCGATCGATACCACGTCGAGCGACGTCTTGCGCCTGGCCATGTACGCGGTGACTCGCGAAAAGTAAGTCGACAGCGCCGGCGACAACGGTTCGTTCGCGTCTGCTCTGAAGGATGTCCGTCGCGCGAAGGATGTGCCCTCGATCGATGCACCCCATCGAGAAAAGGCCTTCCAAGGAGATATTCGCTCACCGGAAGTGACCTTCGCGCCCAAGTCCCGAGTTCTAATTCCGAATTGATTCTCGCCACGTTCGATTGCGAAATATTTCTAACGTCACTCTTATATTAATATTTATTTAATTCAGACCTAACATTAAAATATTGATTAATAATACTGACTGATATAATCTGTAATTCGATGCCAACTAGATATTTTCGATAGAACTATAAATACAATAATTACTAACATTATACAGTATCTAATATAAAAATAGAATCTTAACTATAATCATTTTGTTGTGCAATTATAGTCACGATCATCAAATTTTTCTCTCAATGAGCTAATTTAAGTTAAAATGAATATTTTTATGCTAGTACTTATCTTCGGATTATGATAGCTCGAAAGTTATTTGAACGATTCTGAAAATTAAGAAAAGATTTTGTGAGAGCTAATAGTAAAGTATCATACAAGTACATGAAACCAGCAGAAGAAAGATCAAGACTCACCAGTTTGATTGGAAACGGCTTGAAAAACTTCCTTCGAGGAATCTCCTTTCTTTAAAGTAAAAGTAAAAAGAGTGTGTTTGCGGCGGTAGTATCGTGCGAGAGAATCTCCTTTTAGTTCGGATGAGCTCATGCCACGCCGGTCGAAGGCGAGGCCGAGAGGATCTTTATCGCTCGGAAGCAAAGTGCTACGCCATCGTGGGTTCCGGGGTGTCGTCCCCTTCCTCCTACTCTCTTTCCTCTCCTCTTCCTCTTGCCGTCCTCCAGCCGCGAGGTTTCCACGGCGCGGTAACGCGATAGAATATTCAAACGCAAAATAAAAAAGGTTTCTTGGACGGCGGGGGGTATTGCATTAACCAAGATTGCTGACGATAAAATGAAAATAATGCGGAATGACGTGCACGGCGAGGGAGAGGTGCGCGGAAGCAAGGGGGCAATGAGGAGAGGAAGAGGTGGAACGGGGGCAAGAGGGGGGGGGTGGAAAACAGATAAAGATAAAGTACGAGCTAAAGTAGGTTCGTGGGCGAGGAAGTGGTGGGTGGCGGTTGTGAGGGTGGCGGCGACGGCGAAGGATGAGAGGGCCAGAGGAGGGTAGCTAGCTGAGGATATCGGGTCGGGGGTAGAAGGGGTTGAGAGGGAGCAGAGAAGGAGGACAGAGGCACGGAGGAGAGGCGCCAGGAGTCGCTTGTGTAATTGCGTTAAAACTTCCGCCGTGCAAAAACACCCCTTCGAAACGTGTTCCCACTCGTCGCGGCTGCCTCGTCTCATCTCGTCTCGAGATTCTTCGCTCGCGACGAGACTCCGCGTGACGTTTCCGGTTGCCACGACGGTCGATGGCCAAGAAATGCCATTCTTAACAAAAGCGGAATCGTAATCTTTCAAGATTGTATCACAGAACGGAAAGAAAATATGTAGGTTCAAGTTTCCAAAATTTTTCGAAAAACAAAATAATAATTTCGTGAGAAATAAATTGTGTATAATTTTAAAGAGGTCACTGGTTGGTAATCGTTTTATTTTGGGTACGTTGTAAAATAATGTCATACACCTCGGGTCCTACATGTAATGAAACTACTTTGCAACTCTTATATTTCTTTGATTTATTTATCGTTAAATAAGGAAAGTACCTACAAAGTTGTCGATGCTCACGACAAGCCACGCCAACGTATGGAAGTAAATTTACCGACTTGCTTTCAAGAGCGGGAAGTTCTTCGGTGTCGTAAATTCTCCCGCTCTACATTTACTACGGTGGGAACTTATAAAAGTACGCAAATTAATGGCTTGTCAATAATCGTGGCAATGTCAACAATGACGTTTTTTAGCCCATGTTATTCTTCTTTCTTGTTCAGCCGCGAGGATACGTCGTATCGTTCCGAGAATCCGATTGTGATTGGCTTCTTTGTGGAAATGTATAGGGTGCAGATTAGTAAAATTTCGTACTCTTTTTTTGTACGAAACTTTATAAACCATAAACTTACAGTTGTCATTCTCTTTGTCACTGTTTTTCTTTAAAGAATATCTGGGGAATTATTCTGGGATTTCAGGGAATCTAAATATTTATATTTAGATTGACTTCTTCACGCTACTTTGTATTAGTCCAATCTATAACAAGTATAGTAAATCTTAACCCATAAGAGACACCGAATTAATCACCGTCGATGAGGAAAATAATCGACTATGCTTGGTAAATTTTACGTTACTTAATACTACTAACAAACAATTAGATGTGAAATAATTATTCAATAATTTTCTGATCAATTTCACACGCATTTTTATGCGTCCGAGGTTTTTGATCTGCGAGTTTAGAAAATTTTTGTATGGCAACCCTACGTGAGCTTGTTGAACGCAATAACGTTTTTTTTTTTTAAGAATGGACAAATTCTTTTTTTTTGCGTCGCTCTTCAATTACATGATCAAAGCCGCGAGCCTCTCGCGAATCGCGGGATGCTTTTTTTTTGCGAGTCGCGTTTCGTGAACATCAAACCATGAATGATTTTTTCGCGCAGAACGTTGCAGAACGCGACGGCTCGTGTTACGGAGCTGATGCTCGCATGCTCTCGCGTGCTTTTATAGATTTTTGTCGGGGGCGCGCGCTGGGGCGTGTATGTCGATTTTATGCGATACGGCGCCGTAAATCTCGATTTTCTAAGAATCTCCGTCATACGGCAAACATTACGTCAAGATACGTTAATCCGACGTTCGTTCGCTTCGCTATTACGAAGTGCAAACCGGCGACAGTACTTGAAACTGCGTCGCCGATTAAATATTAGTATTCCCGACCCGAAGCAGCGCAGCGAAGTTCGGATTAAGAGCACTTCCCCGGCTTCTCTTCTCTGCTGCGTTCTTCGCCGAAACTAAGAACTATCCCGGGGGCTACAAAAACAAAACTCACTTTCTCCACAATCGCATGGAGATGAAAAGAGATCTTTGTACTTCTGTGTAACGTCGTCGGTAGACAGTGACGCAATCTTGTGCAATAATCGTGTATAATAGAAAAGAAATCAGTTTGCATTCTTCCTCATTTAAAATGCTTTTAATGTTCTCGCTCTTCTTAGAATATCACGAGCACACAAATTAGAACATCATGAAATTGTATTGGTGACGCATTCATCGAGATATGAAAAGCATACGTCAATTTTTTCAATAGAGGTCACAAAATATCGACGGAAGTAGAAAATTAGATTACATTGTCCAACCGTTTTTTCATTTAATAATAATAATCCTATTTCGTCGTTTTTATAATTTTCCGAGCTCGGGAATTTATCAAATGGTTCGATCGGAAATGCAAGCTAAATTGCAGACTGCAATTTCCGGTCATGACTACTTGAAAGGCTAACGAGTCTACTATCTAGCTATTTTATTCACAATTTGCAAATTATTGAGTAGACAGGTCGCGAAAACTACTCTTAGAACTACTCTAGAACAAGGCAGACAAATAGACTCCCAAATTAATTTGGTCTGACGCAATGACATTTCGCCCATCTGCTCCCTCGCTTTCCACCCCCCCCCCCTCGCGTATTCAATAATAAATGTAAAATATTTATGAGAATAGCGTCGCGCGTAGTTAACGAGTAGGACATGCAAGAAAATTACGATGAACTCGTAAAGAAGAAAAATAAAAATAATTAATTACAGATTGACAGCGTAAAGAATAATTGTGAAATTTGCGTTTAACGCGAGACACGATCACTATAATTTTTCGTTAATGAAAGTTGCGAAATAAAGTAATGCGCCTTTAATTGAAACAACAAAGACAAAGTGGAGAAGACAAGAAACAGAAATAGACTCGTCGCTCGAAAATTACTCTGATAGAGCATGGCTTTGCTTGAAGGTTATTCTTAAAGTGGAAGGACTTGATGCTTGCCTCTATTTCCTCCTCTCAGAAAATGTTGAATGAAAAAAAACGAGAGAAAAGACGAGAATCGAAAGAAAGAGAGAGAAGTGAGGAAGGTTAATATATGCGGTCGACAAGTGTCGACTCACCTTTGCATACACTTTTACATACGTAAACGTAAATAAAACGTGCTGCACGAGCTTGCGGTCGCGTGACGCTTTCCTGGCGTATGAAAGGAATGATTTTGTTCAAGTATTCGAAAATTTTGCCAGATGCAAATCTGAAAATAATTTTGTTGGACCATCAAAATAATTATATAAGAAATAATTATATAAGAAATTCAAATTTCATGAGCATCCGGGAAAAAAATGTTTTATATAATTATATAAAATTATGTTTCAAAATTTCATATAATTGTATATAATTATATATATTTATATATACTTATATATAAAATTATACTTAAAATTGTATAGAATTATATATAAAATATGTCCATTTATATACAATTATATAAGATTATACATCATTTTATATAATTATATATAAAACATTTTTTTCCCGGGCAACGTTGCTAAAAATTTGACATTCTGACAACAATCAGTAAGAACAGTTTTGATGCAATACCTAAAAATTTAGATAGAGGTACGGATCTAAAAATAATTTTGTTGGACACTATCCAAATAATTATATAGAAAACTCAAACATAACGAGCATGCTGTAAAAAGTTGATGTTCTACAATAATATAATTACTTTCAGATCTATACACTGAGAAAAATGTTTGGTTGAAAATGGACAAACCAGAAGATTTTGATTGATATAATCAGAATCTTCTCTAAACATTTTTCTCAGAGTGTAATTGTTTAAATGTTAGATATACATCATTAAACCATCTTTTTTTCGTGCTGAAAAACCACCGCGATTTTTTTAGATTAACAGCTCGAATATCGGAAGCGAGGATTCGATCTATCGATTGCGTAACGCAAAGAGAACATGATCGACTTCTCGCGCGCTTCTTCTCGTTAACGTTGGTTGAATTTGAAAGTGGCGCGCGTGCGCAGTGCGTACGAACAAGCTTCCCGCGCGGTCAGCCGTCTCGGCGCGTCGTGGTGGCGTTTTTCGCGCGTTTTCCCGTCAAAGACCGGATCGCGGTCGCGTACAAGCATTCGTCACAAGTTACGTCAGTGCTGAGCAAGAATCGTGACGCATTATCTCGCGTCGCGTCGCGTCGCGTCGTGGCGTGGCGTGGTGGCCATTCCTTCCGAAGCAGCATCGGGGTGACCGCACGCTAAAGATCGTTACCGTTACATGACAAGCGTCGAGTGTCTACACGGAAAAATTATGCGCATGATTCCGGATCTTCTGATTCTCACTTCTTCAAAATGCTAAATGGACTAAATGAAGAGAGATTGTTTTCATATAACAGTAATCGGAAAGAATGATTTTGCTGAAGAATCTAAAAATGTTGCTAGATATAAATCTGAAAATAATTTTCGTGGAAAATAATTAGATAAAAATCTTAAGCACGATGATCAATGTTGCAAAGAGAGTGTGACATTCTAATAATTAATTCGAGCATCCTACGTACATAATTATTATGATAATCCATCAAAATTATTTTCAAATTTGGTTAAATTTTTAAATATTTTAATAAAATCATCCTTTTCGTGTACGATTCTAATTTATGGTAGTAAAATTTATATTTATTTAAATTACGTACATATAATATATAATGTATATTGAATCTCGCGCATTTGAATAAAATTGTTAAACGTATCACTGCGCATATTCTAACACTCGATACTTGATGCTGTCGTATAAAGGTACCTTAAGTCGCAGACTGCGATGCCGTAGGCGTTCCTAACTGACCCTTCTCTCTTTGTTTACAAGAGACAAGACTACCGGGAATTGAGATTAAGCTGATGACGAATGGCAGGTCGCGCGTCAATTGGTACGCGAGATTTTCTTTTCGAGCAAATAATTACGGAATGATTCGAGAATTTCGGATTAGAACCGCGATGGAGAAACATGAAACGAGTCAATATTGTAAAAAGAGTCATTTTTTGAGTCAATTTTTGTCATTTGGTCAGAAAAAGTTTGAGCCGCGAAAAAAAACGATTTTATTTGACATATGTTGGCAATCGAAGGAAATCGAGTGGAGTGGAGGGGAGAGGAAGGGGACGGGCAGCGAGCATCTGGCAGCACCGGCGTTAGTCCGCGTCTTCGCGTCTATCGGTATCGTTTTATTTTCGCGTGTGAGTGAGGCCTTGAACAGGCATAATCGCAAGTTTTCCGTTTCTGACGGGAGTGAGATATCGCCATCGAGCACCGCGATAGGACCTACATTTTCGGACGTATTGTCGGACGATAGTATTAGTCTTTCAGTCTAATTTAAAATGCGTTCGTCTTCGAGGAAGGAGGACTGGAAAGTTCCTCCAAAATGGCGTCCTTCGTTCGTCACGTCATTACTGTTACTACTATCAAGTGTGCATAAAATCTGATTTGTGCTCTTTTTGCTTCCTGTTTCTTCATTCGTATCATTCTTGTGGCTTCGTCGCCCAAGTTTTCTAGTCGCCCAAGATAAAAGTTTTCGAACTTCGGAAAAGAAGAAAGAATATGTGTGTTATATGTCACGAGCGAAGGAAGCCATGTTGCGGAAGGAATTTTCCAACGATCTTCCTCGCTCCATCAAAGGTGAGCCATTAGTGTCGCTAATGTCGAATTAGTACCGGGCGACTGTCAGGGGCATCGAATCACCGTCAAATGAGCGTCGTGGCGTGTTAATCGGTACGTACATGAGGCAACGGATGCAAAGTGGAACGAAAATCGATCGCGACCAATGATTTCGACAAACACGAGCGCGATTTCTGTATTTGATCTACAATGTTATGGATAAGACGAAATGTTGCTCCGGAAGAAAAACCACCTTATCGTTTCTTGCCTCAAAATGAATCGTGAGTGGAACATCCTATCGATAGCGATATCGAGCGAATATCGAGTGTAATTTGTGTATATGTGTGTATGTGTATCAATGTGTGTGCTCAATGTGTTAATCCACGATCAGTGTGCTAATTTGTATGCAAAACGGAATATCTATGCGCGACAATTGGATACAAACGAGCAGTGGGAGCTATCTCGGAGATATCTCGGTAAGCATGAGCAACATTTTAGCCTAATTTTTCATTTTCTAGTTAACTTGTGGTTGGACTTAACCTCATGTAAAAATTGTATCTTCCTCGTTAATTAATCACTAAACTGATGAAGCAATTTGTTGTGTACATTATTATCAAGTGATGAGATTTATCACAAATGAATTAAATAGCGTCAAAACCAAAAGTTGACCGCAAAGTGAAAAACCGGGCCTTTGAATAGATTATTTTTATTGTCGTCTGTAGCTTCATATCTATTTGACATAAAGTAACAGTTCAATAGTCACGTAATATATAGATTATGAAGCCATGAGGGAAGAAGGGTTCACAGATTAATTTAAAATAAAAGATTGACCTTTTTGAAAATTTAAAAAAAATTGTTAAAAATTGTATCTTAAAATTGTATTTAATATAAATATTTAAAAATAATATTAAAAAACAGAAACAAAGTTAATATTAATATTTTAATAGTAGTATTAAAAGAGATTATAAATTATCTTTAATAGAAGAAATTATATTCCATGTTTTATTACTGGACGAATTATCTGTCTGCTTTGCGTCTTTCAAATTTGATGTAAATACATACTTACTTATCTTGAATTCTATGTATACACATATAATTTACACGATCGTTGTATATCAGAAAAACTGTACCGAAAGACTATCACGAATCATTACTATATCTAATACCTCAGTTTGAAAGCATTTTACAAAGTTATTACATATCGCGCATAATCTTTCGACCGTCATCTAGCCGTAAATTGCCAAGCTCGATTGCCGAACTCGGTAATTACGGATGTAATCGTTGAAATTGTTCCGAATCAAATCGTTCAGAATTCCAATTGTTGTTAGCCGCGCCGCTCGTAACAATTATATCTAAACAAATATCTCGAGCCCCAACGTGTAATCACTTAACGCGGCCGATAGGCGATACGCAAAATTATGCGAGAACGAGGAGACTTCTCTCATACTGGTACGGTATCAACAGAGACGTCCCTCGTACTTCTCGTGGCCCAAGTGCGCTATCGGTAAAGGGGTAGAAACACGACGACGTGGCGCCTGGAGAACGCGAACGCCCACGCGAGTCCGATCCGCGAACGGCGCATCGCCGGCCGGCCGGCGGGACGGGCGGCCAATCGGCGAAAAAAAAGCGGGACTAAAAACAGAGGGCCTGGGTGCCGGACGGCAGGGGTGGTACCGTAATCCTGCGCCCTGCGACGAGGGGGTGGGGTAAATGCGCGGGTGCGACAGCGCGAATTCCCGTTTGCCCCCCACTACTGATGCACCTGCACGTGCATCCCGTCCGGTCGGCTCCATGCATCCATACTCTGCCACTCACCTCGTCTCTCTTTTCCTCTTCTCCCTTCTCCACCTCCTCTCCCCCCTCCCCTCTCGTTCCATCCGTCCCTTTCGTTTCTGGGAATGCGCGAAAATTTTCTCACAAGTATCGATACCCTTCGGACGACTCGCGACCGATAATCATAATCAGGAATCGCGATAAATAATAGAGAAATAAAAATATCGTCTCCCAAAACCCGGTTCATTACAAGTTTTATTATTGAGAGAAAAAATGGTGCAATTAATATCATGTATCATAATTTCAGTATAATTTCTAGTTATTTCCAGTCAACTGTATATATATATTTTTTTTTTTTTAAGAATGGGTGTAGACAAGAGGGAATAGAAAAGAGCGGTTACCCCTTTTTTAGATTTAATAAGAAGCAACAATGAAATTATGAAAATCATTTTTCACGACAAAAAGTTGAGTTGATGATTTGTCAGATAATGAATGTTTCACGCGTAATACGTGCTGTAATATAAGTTATATTACAATATAAGTAATGTTTCAATAAGTTTTAAAGACAAGTTTTTGCTTCTGATTAAAATCCTGGGTAGAATTATAAATATAATTATTACTTACTACTAATATTACACAGCAGTAATAATTATAAAAAATGGAGCTTCTAACCATTATTATTTTATCGTGCAATTATAGTCACAAATAAACATTTTCTTCTCAGTATATAATTTGATATCGCAGATGTATCTGTCTCCAATATATTCCGATCGATCCAAGATCGATATTATGATGTCAGTTATAATTCGCGATTCTCAAGAAGAAGCGATATCTACTATCTTCTCTCAGATTCTTGATATAAGATTACTGTTACTTCTCTTTCTTTTTTCAGCATCAAGGTATATATTTTTGATAGAATATAAATATGATTATTATTACCAATATTGTAGCAGTAATAATTACAAAACTGAAACTCTTAATCATTATTTTACCATGTAATCATAGTTATAGATATTAAAAACTTTTTTTCTCATCACAATTCTACATCGCGGATATTGTGTTTCTGTATTCCCATCGATCCAGAATCGATATTACCGTCAATTATAATTCGTCGTTTCCGAGAAGAGCGGTACTATATCTCGTCCCAGAGATCCTAAATATAAATTTATTGCTACTTTTCTCTCTTTCTCGGTATCGCCGCATACTTGCCGCAAGCCTTTCCTTTCGTAATCTCGAGCAGCCGCCCTGTTCTCGCACGCTCGGGTTCTCTTTGAGGAATTCAGATCGGCGAGATACGACGAATCGCCGGAAACAATGAGATATCTCCGGCGTTCAATACGCGTCTCATTGTGGGCCGCCGAGATTCCCGCGTCGATAGATCGGAACGGAGCTCTCCGGAGCTCGCGTCGCGTTTATGCAAAATCCGATCCGCTTCACCTCCTCCATCCTAATCCACTTTCTCCTTTCTCGCCGGGAGTCGAGACTATTATACTTTTATCTCGCGCATCGTGAACACTTTCTAACGGAACCGCTCTACATTTTTTTTTCGCGTCGATTAATTATCTGTCAGAATCTATTTCGGCACAACCTTCTCCTTCTTCCCCCTTCTCCTTCTGTCCGTCGATAAATTCCATCGATCCCGTGTATTCCACTGTTATTACATACGAACTGTTTATTGTATAACATAACGCACTGTTCCATTCGGCATTATTCATCATATTATTACAAGCTACGGTAAAATCTAATATTCCAATATAATCCTTTTGTACAAGTGTTCTCCAATTTATAATAATACGACAAGCGCTAGGAATAATATGTAACAAATGTAACAAATACAACGGACGGACGCGACGTGCGTTCTTTAAAAGGTATACTCCTGTATTTTATTGGCGCATTTTATCGCGTACTGCGAAATGTGAATAAATAATTCGCCTTCTCTTTCTTTGACAAAAGGTGACAAAATTCGGTCTCGCGATCTCGTCGACTTTCCGTTTCGCGGAAACTTCACTTTGTCGGTCGCACTTTTAGTTGCGGCATTTAAGCGTCGAGTATAAAAAAATCACATCACGGGTGGTGAGTTTGTCGTCGAAGGCCCTCCTCTCCGCCCTTCTTGACACACTTTCGCTGCCAGCGATCGTCCTTTTTTTCTCTTCTCACTTCCTGGTTTCCATCCCGCCTTCTTCCGTCTGCAAGGTGTTTTCAACGATGCGCAACAAATGCAACGCTTTCCCTCTCTTTTCAAAAATTTGTACCGTTGCTAATTACAAAGTCGTCTAGCGTGGAAAATTAAAACTGCGATCAGATAAATAATAGAAATTTTTCTACTCGGTTTTATTCAACTTATTACCACTTAAATATGTATGTGTCGCAATTTCAAAGCATTGAAAAAAATAGAAAAATTATAGATTATTTTATTATTACGTTTAATATCTATGTGCAATTTGAGCACATTTGCTTATTGGTTAAAAATTACTTAATTTTTTCGTTTATTTTGATTTTTATGTAAAATTGCATTTTATTGTACGTATTTGTGAATTTGACGAAAAAGTATTATTGCAAATTAAATCAATTTTTTACATATAGATACTAATAAATTGTAATAAATATTCGCACGTGCATCTAAAGTTCATTTGGCTTCACTTATTCGTTCTAAAAATACAGTCATTGTGCTGTGTAAGCCATTATGAGCCAAATTATTTATTGTTTTGTTTGTTGATTTCGCAATCAAAATTTTTTGACTGCTTTATTTGCTGATTTTTTTAGCTGATATTGTACAGTTAAAAAATTTAATTACAGCAAACCTCAGTATTTATAATACGAAAGTTGCAAAACGGATTGCGGCACATCGTCATGTTATTTAGAACACAAAAATTATTTCCGCGTTTCGGACAATGCCGACAATTTTTAAATGAATCTCAGCGAACGGCGCACACTTTTGAAGAGCGAACTATTTTCTTATCTTATACGTGAGGAAATCCCAATCGAGAAATCGGCTCTGTTAGAAAGAGGAGAAACCGGCAAGCGAGTGAGCGACGCGGCGGATCGACTCCCTTAATTTGTAACGCCGGTGAACGCGGCGAATATGAGTGGCCAATCGGCGGCGGTGCACAGGAAATCCGAAATTCCTGGCACGGACGAGCGATCCTCGCTGCATTAACGTTTCATCGCGCTCGATACATACGGCAGGGGCAGCACATCGATCGTTACGAACTTTGGACTCGAGTAGAGTGTCGGAGAGTACTGGAGAGAAAGAGAAAGAGAGAGAGAAAGGGGGGGGGGGAATATACATGTAGACGGATAGGTAGATAGACAGAATGCGGGAGAGAAGCAGAGAGTTAAAATATAGTTACATTTATCATTCCGAAGCGGTAAGAATAAGAATGTTGTATACGGATAAAAATTTACGACCGTTGCGCGATATCCGGTAAACAGCTGTAATGAATAAATCTGAAATTAGCATAGAGTAAAATAACACGGACGGAGGAGCTATACAATATAGTAATACCATGAATCATATTCCTAAATCCCCAAATTTATTAAAACAGGAAATAGTTTTCTTTTCCCCTCTTTTTTTAAATGATGCTCAAAGCTCTTCGGGAAATCGTTCCCTCGAAACGTAAGATACAAAATATAAGACGGATAATACAATAAGTTACGGAATAAAAACCGGATAGAGAAAGCGAGAGAGGGAGAGGAGGGGGGAGGCGGAAGGAAGAAAGAACTGGCGGATTGAAACAATTCTTGCGGATTGAAGTGAGGAGGAAGGAGCGACAAAGGCGCAGTGCGATTGCACGCGAAAGAGAGAAAGTGGAAGAAGAAGGAAAGAGAAAGGAGAAGTAAGCGGGTTGAAAGACACGGGGAGACGAAAAAGGAATGAAAGAAAGAAAGAAAGACAGAGACGGCACGGCGCGGCGGGAGAGTAAGTTGACTTTGCATTATTTAAGCGGCGTCCTAGCACCGTAACACGTGTTCTTTTGAAGTTTCACCCCCTTCAAATATTCAAGCTGACGTCACCGCCGTCATATTCCTCGCTCTCTCGCGGAAACCCTGAAAAGCGTGCACACGCCCGGAGCACGTATTCCCTCCGTCTTCGTCCCACCTGCACTTACATCGCTTCGCCTCCTCCTTGCGAGAGAGGGTCGCAGACCCTCTCATCTCTTCTTCCTCAACCCTCTCTCGCCATAGCGCCCTTCGATGGCGGCACACCACCCTCCTCCATCGCTTGCACTTTCCTCGAGGTGCATGCACCTGCAACGGCGGCGAAGAGAGATTCGAGATTCAAGATTTTCAAGCGAGCCACCTTCAAATAGACTCGATCTTTTTAAATCCAAGCGCTCAGATCTGAAATTTTTCCATTTGGATATCGTTGGTAGATATACTGAAATTTCTTTTTTTTTTTTCCTATTTATTCTTCCTAAACACATAGAAGCTGCATTCTGAAGTAATCTTGTTAAAGTTTATAACAATCCTTTGTTCGAGAGTGAAGTAACTACGCAATCCAAACAAGAACGTCGAAGCGTAGTTTGAAAATGAACCCGCCTGCACGCTACAAAGGGTTAGAGTAATAACGATAAAATGAATTATACAGTTAATAATAAAATCAAGTTCCGTCCACCTCTTTTCTCCCTCCCCTCTATTAATTACTTACGTCGGCACTCTACCTCTCGATTAAGTTTAAACATCTATCTTGATATATATTTCCGTAATACCTTAGAGTACCGTCTGTCCGAGTAAAATGCAAATATAAAGCCCCATTCTGTTCCGCGCGCGAAGAGCCGTACCTTTCTTAAAAATTCATTTAACTTTACGTCGCAGTATACCTTCTTTTTTTTCTTTTTTACGTAAAGCTATAATTCTCCGAACGATAACAATTCCGCCGAGTGCAAAGGATTAAGGAAATGAATCGCGCCAATCGCTCGGCCGCGCAATCCGCGCTCGCTCGCATGTGCGAAACGCTACGCTCGTGCGGCCGTTTCTTCAATCATTTTAACGGGTTTTCTCGGCGCATTTATCATCCGCGATGGATGGCGAGAGAGTCGATTCTGGCGCGCGCGCGTTTGTTCGCGAATTGTTTACGCGGCGCGACGCCGCCACCAAGAGAGAAGGGGAGAGACAGAGAGAGAGAGAGAGAGACGAATTTCTCGTCACGCCGGAGAGTTACCGCAGTCTGTTAACGACTTTACACTTGTTTCCGTAACAGCGTTCTCCCGATTGTATGTCCCTGGTTCTACTCAGACTTTCACAAAAGCTTCGCGCTGCCGCTACTCTCGTCGTCACCAAAGTCGGCCGCGGTTGTGTCGACTGTGTCTAACGTCAACCGCGCTCGCTCACTGGAAAATTCGTTTCCGCGAGGGAGAATCATTTTCGAGCTTTTCGCCGATCATCGCTTCGAATTCCGAATGTCTAAAACGATTCCCTAATGCATCGCGGAAGTAATGTATTCCCGTGTTTGTTACTTCTAACGCAAAGAAACTGGAAAAGACGGAAAAAAATTATTTTCGACTCATACTTGGAGAGAGAGAGAGAGAGAGAGAGAATAGTTTTATTCTTCCAGAGTTGATATCAAAGACATAGTTATTGACACAGTAAGGCTTATAAAATTTAATTTATGTTAATTAATTCATAATTGGGACATGTGGATTCTGGTCACATTTTTTTAACTTTTAAATAATGTAATAATTTGGAATAATATTATGTTTCACAATTTTATTTTTCACAGTTTTATATTCTATTCATGTAGAATAATTATTATACTCTTATGCTAAGTTTAGTTTTTAAAGAATAAAATGGTAGGAAACTTTTACGAGTTCCAAGGACCCATCATATATTCCTTTAGCATCACAAAAAATATGTGTTCCTTTTATATGAAAGGCACTAATTATAATTTTGAATTCCATTAAAATGACGTGAGAAATGCATATAATTATATTTTACTAAAAATAACTTAAATTTGCAGATGTAAATAAGAAATTTGAATTGACATTTTTGATAAAGAGATGAATGAATTAAACGGATCTACGATCAGCTGGGAGAGTCAAAATTTTCGAGATATACAGGAAATAACACTCTCATCTTCAATTGTTTACGGTTATGTTATGAAAGAAATTGTTGAGGAGAGCACGAAAAATTATTTCCCCCAATACTCTCGCGAAGTTCAAGATATTCTCAGCGCTCATAAAACACGTGGGAATCATTCGTGATTAATGTTTCGATGCTTAACGTTCCGCGTGTAAAGCTTCTATCCAAGTTATATGTTTACACCGCGAAGAAATTATGGCAGAAGCCGACGGAGCGTTTGTTTCCGCAAATCATACCGCGATCGATATGCTTTGGGTAGCGATCGAAATTCCGCGACAGCGGCGAATTATGGCGCAACCCTCGAAAGCAATGCGTCGCTAGCTTACGTCACGCCCGCACCGGAATACTGGCCTTTATTATTTAACACTTGAGAACCTCCGGCGAACAGCTGAATAGGCCATTCAGACGTATTTCTAAGGGACCGTTAAGTTATTCTGTAGGTATAATTGACGCCGAAGTCCGCGTGGGACTTTTGCCGCGCGCGCTCTCGTGATAAACTGCTTGAAAAACATTCAAGTTCCGTTTTTATTTCGCGGGTTCGCCAATTCATCCACGAGCCAACTATTTCCTTTTCTCTCTCCCTTTTTCCTCTCTTTCTTCTTTTATGCCTTCTCTTTAGCTCTCTCTCTCTCTCCTTTTTCTTTCTACGCGTCACCAACAAACCGGTAGTCGACGGAAAGAAAGGAAACGCACGATTTTCGCGATTCACGGGACGGAAGAGCTTGATTGTCGAATTAAAGGCCGTCGAGCGACGTAATTGAAACTTCATTCCAGCGACAACATTGAAAATCAGGAGAAGCAAAAAGAGAAGGAGATCCTGCAAGAATCCCCTCATTGCGTTTTTGCGTCGCTTGAAGTCCAGCAAGCCGCGAGCCGTTTGTCATAAAACCTTGCGATTTTCATCTTTTTTTCCTGTGTTCGACATGATTTTTCGACCCAAGGATGAATTTATCGACGATTTGCTTGCTGTAGTCGATGATGTAGATCAAATTATTGCGACTGAGCGTTTAAGCCAAAAGTCGCGTTTATTATTCTTAGGATAGATGAGACATCATTCCTGAATCAACTTCATTAAGTCTTATCGCATTGTTAAATTGATGTCGCGTGATATAATGGTAGGTAATAATTTATAAAGATAACTCGGCTCTCAAAAGAATGTGAAATACTTCGTTCATCTACGCCATTATGTTCTCTTTATACAATTCAGGTTCTATTATTGTGATTTAGACCATTATAATAATCTAGGATCTAAGTGGACTTTTAAAGACCGTTGTAATTGAATAATATCTTGACATGTCTTTCATTTCGACCCTCATATACGCCTTGCATATTCTTTATTTCCCATTGTCGCGCAATTAAAAAAAAAAAGATTTATTTATATTTTTAAATGGCAAGAAAGATCGTTATCGTACAGAACATGCAAAAGAATTTGAATTGCGAATTATGATCAAAGATGAAGTAACGAGCGGAGATATTATCAAAGTTTATATATGTGATCGCACCGCGAAGATGCACGGCATAGTAAACAATCGGATGCACGCAACTAGATTGGACGAGCGGATTATCCGACAAAGCAACACCGCGCTTCTTCACGCCTCTCCTTTTTTCCTTCTTCCTTTTTCTTCTTACTCCGTGCCATCTCTCACTCCTCAGATAGAGAAAGAAAATGAAAAAAGTGACAATCTTCTACTACTTCTCTCTGCTCCGAAGAATGCAGAAGACGTACTTATTTGCATAGTCTATCATACAACGGTTAAAAATACTATAATCGCGATGTATATATTTAGCTCGATAATATATTTTTAATACCCCTTCTTTTTAATTTAATTAAATTATTCTTAATGCTCTTAGATAATCAGGTAATACTCTTACCTAACTTAATGCTCTTAAATAATGGAATTATTTTATTTCTGTCGTACATACTTTACTTTTGTTCCGGAAATATGCTCTTTCTCTCTCTCTCTCTCTCTCTCTTTCTAAATAGTGATCTCTCTCTTCTCAGAATATAATAAAAAATTGTCTTTCAAGTCCGTCGTAAAAACGCGCTCGTGAATATATAATTTTGTATATTAGTAGCGATATTTTCTAGGGTTAAAGTGAGAATTGTGCAAGGCGCTCTCCATCTGGCTCGCGGGGCGAACGCATTGCATGCGTAGATAGGATTTAGCGACCGAGATATACACACAATTCGAAAGTGGCGAATGCGCAACGTCGACAACGGACGTTATGATAGATTATAAGCGAAATAAGCGAGTCTTAATATACGATACGACAGCCGTGTCCACGGATAAATATAATGCCGGCGCGAATGACAGCGCAAATACATGCTCGCGCCGATTTCATTATTATCGCGCACGCAGCGCGCTCCGCTTCTGTCCACGCCGTGACGCGAAAACGTACACACGTACATACCTACGATATGTTCGTTTTGTCGTATATATCGGTAGAGATAAAATAATATTTTATCACCCGGCGATCTCTCTCTCTCTCTCTATCTATCTATCTATCTATCTATCTATCTATCTATCTATCTCTCGAGCATGTAAATATTGTGGCGGCAAGTATGTATATCACGAGCACCCGGTACATTATGTGTTTAACGGCCGTCCAGACATTTATTCCCTTCTCAAAAATACGTTCGATTAGGAGAGATTGAATTTGGTCGTCGGGGGCTATGGATTTTGTGGACGAAATTGCGACCGATCAAAATATCAATTAGCCAGGCTATTTTTTTTAACCTGCCGAAACATTCGTTATCAATAATATAAATGCACGTAATGTGACAGCCGCGAAAATTCGCCCGACCTCCCGGCGGCATGGGGTAGGTACAACGCACCGCAAAAATTGTCACGTTCTAATTCGTGATCGTAGAAATTATCTTCGGTCGGGATCTCTTATTTTCCGCGTCATTAATTTGTGTGCGCGCAAAGTGCGATCGATATTTTTGCCCCCTCCCCCCCTTTTCTGTTTTAAACGTGACGCGATCCTCATTCTCTGGAGAGGATTAATCCTCTCCAAGCGGTCAATTTTTCTCAAACAGGTGAAACTTTTTTTTTTCTGCTTAGTATGATAAAACCTTTAATTCTTCCCGAGCGACTCTAGCGTATATACCTATTTGTTGATATTTGTGAAATGAAAAATTTAATTAGCGTATATGTACAGGATGGCTCTGTGCGATGCCGAGAAATTTAAAGTCTTAAGAAAGATGAAAAATCGACGTAAAATTGATTGAAAAGAAAATGTGAGATGTGAGAAGAAGCGCGAGGAATTCAAAGCATTTTGCAAATAATTAAGCTGGAACGTAGGAAATATTTTATTCCTTCTTGAACGATCGAAATTACACGGTAGCGATCGTTAATAACCGACGTAAATCGCGAACAATCGCTACGCGTCCATAATTATCAGCTCGATTTTATCGGCAGCTTATCTAAAATCAATGAAGGTGTATGATCAATGAAGGAGAAAGAGGAGGATCTCGATAGATCAATCGATCCGACCCCGTCCCATACGTCGATTCCCCTCCCTGTTTTCACACTGTAACGGCAATGTGTTTTTCAACGGTTCACTGACTGGATAATTTGCATGGCTCGTCATTCGGGTTTCTTCGGCTTTCGTTCGTATATCGAGAGTATATTCAACTCATTCAGGATTTATCATGCCGACGCGTGTGAATCACGACCGGCTGCGCTATCATTAGACTCTGTTACATGGCGCGTAAGTGACAACCGGTACGCCGCGCCGCGCCGCGCCGGTAAGAAGCCGATGGACACGAGTTTTTGCACGTCCGGGATCGGGATCAGGATCGGTATCGCAGCGAGCCGCGAAATCAGATCCTTTTTTTTGCGCGGCATTGCATGGATTTTTGTCCGACGAATGAATGAGCGCGCGGCGCGGCGCGGCCGGTCAGCCGTGCCAGCTGTGATCGTATGAATGAATGTAAATTGAATGCTGTGACGGATCACCGATCGGTTATCGCGTCTTTTTGCCGCGTTCTTGAACCCAAATTAATTCCGAACCATGCGTGACGTCGTAATCTGCCTATCGGGAGTTCGCAGATAAGTGACGGTTATATATAGGTATTATTTCATTCGTGAAGATGTTATTTCAATTTGAATTAGAAAAGAAAACGCTATTATCTATTATACCGATGACGATATTATTATAATCGTCATTACCCAATCTTTGTGGTTCTTGTTTGTCAAAGGCGCAAGAAGCTTTGTAATGCTGGACAGTGATGAAGATAAATGTTAGTTTAGAAATATTAAATCCTACTTATAGCGTTATTGTTATTGAAAATTAAGTCGCAATATAAAAATGACTGTATACACATATAATACACGTTTGATTGCAAGTTCTCGTCGGGCGAATTAGCATAGCAGAACGCTTTTTCACATTTCGATTCCCGTTTTCGTGTAATGTAACATCGGATATAATTAATACGTCGCTGTTACGATTCTTGTAATGTTCTGCAAAACGACGGTGGTACATGCCACCCGGTAGAGACGATGCGCGCGCGCAGCTGTCGGCAGTATCCGAGCGAGATTGCGACTTATTAAATAGGTTAAAGCTGCAAATGCGATAACGATAGTAATTAGAGCCGTACGTGGAGCCTCTGGATGGAGCATCTGCCTGTCGTTAGATTCGCGAACTGGCGCCACGTTGTCCACCACGTCGTCGTCGTCGTCATCGTCCGCTCTCCGATGACCCCGTTGGGATAGAAGAAGAATCAGATAGGTGAAGAAGGGTGAGAAGGACAGAAAACAGTGTGCGATGGTGCGAACAAGAAAGTAGACGATAATGAAATCCATTACTGTAGTGGTCGTGGTCGTCGTCGTCGTCGTCGTCGTCGTCGTCGTCGTCGTCGTCGTCGTCGTCGTCGTCGTCGTCGTCGTCGTCGACGTTGTCGCCGCCGCCACCGCTGTCGTTATTATTATCGTAACACGCATATAATGCTGCATAATGCGAGTCGTCGTGACACGAGACGTAGGTCGTCTGATATAGGCGTTGCACAAACTCTCTCGCGTCTCTGCGACGCGATTATAAATCTCGTTACAATCGCGCGATCGCGTGTATGTACAGCCACCTGGTTACGTTCAGGGGAGATAGACGTACTTCGAGGAGGCTGGATACCGAGAGGAATACTTCGCTTTTGCCTCACGAAGAGGCACCATTGAACCGAATCGCTAAAATTGATGTAGCGCAGAGAGTTTCCCCGAAATTGGTACTCGAAATTGCATTTCTACGCAATTACGAGAAATTATAATATCTGGCTATATATATATATTGTGATTGTAACGCATATTATTTAACATATTTAAGAGTTTTGTGACTCAGTCACATCGCATCTAAATCAAATGAGAAATAGCTAATTAGTCTTTAATCATATTTTCGAAAGTAGAACCATAAATTTATCACTTGTTCGTCTAATTAGTTTTCTTTATGGTATAATATATTGTAACTCTTTGTGTAGCCTACTTTCCAATTAAATAGACAAAGACCAGCAGATCAATTTGCTCCCGGAGCGGAGGTAGGCAATAAACACTGTCCCTTACGCGAGTTCACACCTACATATATCGAGGTTTTCGTGACGCGCGTGAGGCGAAATGGAAACGATGAAAACTCCGCGCCAATCCGCGTAGCTCGGGCGTTTCCAAAGGATTGATTGACGTTTCAATTTGCAAATGCATTTATGGATAGTACGCGGGCACGCGTATCGATTCATTATGGTAGGATCGCGTGAGCGCTGCTAAGAGCGGCCGCAATTAGTCATTAATCGGCAAAGCGTTCGATCGCCGTCCTGGAAAATCTTGCATTCTTATCTCGGTTATGCGCGTCTAAATAAACGAGCATAATAATGCTGTAAAACACATTCCATTTAGCTTGACGGCGCAATAAAATCCGTAGTGAAAAAAATCGCTATTGTAATTTCTCATTTCAAGTCCCGCAATTTCAATATCCTTCTTAAGCAACCGGATGGAATAATCATTTTCTTTGATAGTTTGCAGTTCTCTTATTAAATAATTTATTAGAAGGATTGTGGCGGTTACTATTTAATTAATTTATGAACTTTTATATAAGTAATATGCACCGTACATTTAAAAATATATTCAAATACATTATGATAATATTATATATATTGTATATGTAGCTCATCTTTTATTCTATCTAATTAAAAAGCTGTTTATCCCTCAATATCGATACCGTGTTGGAGCATGCATTCCGAGGAAGACGCCCGCACGCGTTACGTAATTTCAAGACAGCCTGTATTTACATAGTGTCTTAATTAATGAAAATTGCATTGGAGCGTAAACAGGCAGATGAATCGATTATCCCCCACGACAACGACGATGATGACAATAATAAAAACGTCATACACGCGCCGGATCCAGGGCCGTACTACGTAAAGCAATGGTCTGCCAGGATGGCCCCATCAGGGCAAGTTATGATTCTCTAATTGAACCGGTCCATTCAGCCGGCCGCATGCAGAATAGAGCCCACATCCTAGACCGTGCCGTCGCCATTCTAATAGCGAATTACATCAATATTATATGCAGATTTCGCCGCGGCGAACGCTCGCGCGCGCGCGCGCGCTTTATGCGTAGATAAGTTATTACGCATCGGGCTCGCGCGCTCTACGGTTTCTCTCTCTCTCTCTCTCTCTCTCTCTCTCTCTCTGCGCATTTCGCCATACAAACGGCGTCGTCGAGGATACAATGCTGAAGCAATACACAGATTCAGCGCGCATGCATAAGAAAATATATCTAGTTGCTGAAATAGAGACGTTTACCGCCGCGTAAGACAGATGCAGAAACAGATAGAGAAATTGAACATTTTTTTAGATATGTTTCATAGATACGTCATCGTAAACAAGTTTTTCTTGCACTAATTTAGATTCAGTAATTTATGTATAACGATTTTTTTATTTTATCAGAGATATCATTATGCGCAATATTAATTACGCGACAAGTGGCATTAAGTTTATATTTAATCATGTATATATTGCTGGAAAATTCCGTGGTCGAATATAATTCTTCTCAGAATTTCCTTATATTAATAATTATAACTCTCAATGCAGTCATATTTTTTAAAAATATGATAGTGTGGATCTATCAACACGGTATTGATATCAGAGATTATAAAAAAAAAAGTGCTAGACAACGGTGTTAAATCCATATCGATATTTTTTAAAGTACAAAAATGATTTAGTTGCAGTAACTTGTAAAAATAGATCTGTGAGTATTTATTCTGAATCGAAGGAAGTTGTATCTCTCTAAATTTTTACGTAGAACGGTATGAGGTAGTCAGTCCAGTAACTGGATTTAGTCTGTCTGCGTTCCAGTTTTACATTCTGTACAATCAGAATTAGATTTGTAAATCTCAAGGACGCGCTCCGGGTTCTCGTTTTAAAGGTTCCTACGTAACGTTCGTGACCGTGGAAGAGAGGACGAGATCTGTAACGATCGGCACGCCGTGAACGCGCGGTACTTCCTACCGATGCGAATAATATAACCCAGATTTGCGCCAATAAGCCACATCCTACCGCCGCGCGACTCGCATACTCGCATAGCAGCAGCAGCGGTCGCACAGTCGCGCTAGAATATAAAGTAGAAATAATAAGGCGCGGAGAGTAAATCCGACCCACTTAACGCTACTTAGCGCTTACGCTGAATACGCTTATGTTTTGCACAACATTATATCATATGAGGAGCGTGTAACCGTGTGTGTCTTCACGAGCATTACGTAAGCCTCCTCCTCTTCCTCCATCACCACCTCCTCTCGCGTACGTTCCTCTCCGCTCCGCGCTGCTCCGCGCTGCTCCG
>Ga0157364_1000457_pt1 | contig 27665 bp, 23 predicted proteins | sample AttsexASBM2_FD_111476 | JGI IMG/M metagenome (GOLD analysis project Ga0157364, IMG submission 111476) | Fungus gardens microbial communities from leaf cutter ant in Ribeirão Preto, State of São Paulo, Brazil - Atta sexdens ASBM2 | ecosystem: Host-associated > Fungi > Mycelium > Unclassified ... | reverse complement strand
TGTGTGTGTGTGTGTGTGTGTGTGTGTGTGTGTGTGTGTGTGTGTGTGTGTGTGTGTGTATACACCTAACAATTAAGTTAATCACTGATTAAGTTAACTGCATGAAGTTTAGTTGAGTTATTTATAATTATTTATTGTTGAAAACAATAAAATAGAACGTAAAATTCATTTCTATATGATTCTATGCCACGTCATTTTATCTGCACAAAGTAGAAATGGTTGCAGCATTGAAATAAATGTATAAATATATGTAGTGAAAGATATAATTTTTTTTAATTTTTTAAATTTAATTTTTTCTTTTTGCAGAAAGAATTTTTCAAAATTGTTATTTTTATGTTAATCGTTATAAAATTATGAAATAAACAAATTGATTGAAAGGATTGTCAATCCTCAACTAAATTCAATTTAATATAGAAAGAAATTAATTACTGAACTTTGAATATCAAAAGCACTGAACAACTCTATGTGTGTGTATATATTTTTGTGTTCAAAATATAATCAATCCACTGTCTCTTCCATATTAAATTTCTCAAAAAAAAGATTTTTTAAAATTAAGACAATTAATATTCATTGCAAGAAAATTTCTCTCTTTGCTTTTTTCATAAACTCTATGAGTCTCGACAGACTAATTTGCCTTTTCTATAACTTCAATTTAAAATTTTTGTTTAATCTATGCTAATTTATGTTAATATTGTGATATTAAAAATTATTTTTTTTTGTCTTCAGATAGAACTTGTAACTAGGACAAAAATAATGATGATAAGTCTCGACAGGATAATTTGGTACAGCATAAAATTGCGTACGCGAAGATGAAGATTGAGGAACAGAGAGGGACACAGGAATCGTATTCGTGTCGACGTCGCATAGGATATTAAGTAGGGTCGGATCGTAAACTGGTAACATCCGCCAATCAAATCCGTCTATGTGTGTGACCTGGCCTAGAATCGAAAGCTCTTCTATACCGAGGAGACGGTAATTTATCTTTGCATGATGAAAAGAGCGCACTATATCGCGTCAGTATGACGTGGGACGTTTTGATCGCACTGTCGATTGAGTACATCAATAAAAAGATAGAACTTCAATCGAAAAAAATCGCTAATAGTAGCGCATGTGTTCTTAAGTACAACATGGACACAATTAGAGAGAGCCTTCACAAGGTTGGGATTCACAGCTGGAAATTGGGCAAAAAATCAAGAATTAGATATTTATAATTTCCCTTTTTAAATATTCTTCAGAAATTCCTAAAAATTTTTTTAAAAAGAGAAACTACAAGTTTGTTAAAAAATTTGTTGCTATAATTAAAATACTTCTTGTAATTGTAAAAAATTTAATTTAATGTAAAATAAAAAAGATACAATTAACGAAACGTCGAAAGGATTAAATATTCGGAAATATCGATCAGTCAGATTAAATTGACATTATTTTAATCCCGATTAAAAAGTACATAAAAAATATTCACTTTTTTTATTTATTTCAAAAAATATTTACTATTTTTTATTTTTATTCTTTCTCATACTCGAAATGTTGGAATTCATATTAAATATAATAATATTACGTAAGATTAATTCTATATTACTCGATGTGATTTTCGTTAACCTAATTATTCGCATGAAGTGTTTGTGACAACATTATACCTCAGTTTTTATTGTTCTTTTGAATAATTTACAAATAAAAACTGATAATATATTCTCTATATATCCTTTAGATAAAAATATATTTAAAAAACTATTTTTAATTTATACTAAGTATAATAATAATATGTATATAAACAGCTTTAGCAAATTTTCTTATAGAAATTTAATATTAAAAGTAATTACTTTCTGATCCTTTTAGAGTAAATCACATTCTGAAGAATAAAATCTCACTTCTAACTCACTTTTAAAAATATTCTCTTTTTCAAAACTAGATCAATTTTCATTCTTTAATTAAAGTGATATTTTACTCCAAAAAATTTAGAGACTAACTTATTTTGAGTATTAAGAGTACTATTGTTCAGCTTTGCTTTTAATACTTAAAATAAATAATTAAGCACTATCTTTCAATATTAAATTGGTCAGTATTGGATTTTTGTAAGGACTTATAAGTATCTTATTAGATGCTTCAGGTGATGAAGGATCAATAAACAATCGAATCAGAAAAATACTGATGACAGGAGCGTCTATCGAACACGTTTCGCGTGAAAACAGCGCAAGGGCGGCGCGCGAAAACGAGAGAACAAGAAAACAAGAGAGAGAAGGATAATAGCTTGCGACCTGCTCTCGAATCAGCTTCCAGGACGCGCGGCAGGGCTTGCAGCTTCCATCTCTATCACTCTCTCGCTTCTGGATCCCGTGCCTCATCTCTCATCCCGACCCCCGTTCGACTACCCGTGTCACCACTCAGCCTCTTGACTCTGACGTTCAGTCGCACCCTCGCCTCGCGGACGGCGCGCACTCCGTAACGTTTTCACACATCGACACGCGCCGAAAACGAGATTGCCGCGGGCAAAGATACGCTCGCACCACCGACGGCAATTAGCGAGGAGGAAGGTTCTGTAAAAGTGATAAGGAATACGAATACATTTGAGAGATACCAAAGATGAGGCTTCTCGCGGTCGCCCTGGGTTTCCTTCTTCAGGCATGGATCGTGTCCTGCGGGGTACGTGGCAAAACGATGCATAGGTGAATCTGGGGAGCTTGAAGGAAAATTATGTCCCTTCGAGAATAAAATTAAAAATATATTAGAAAGTTCAATAGAATTTTATTTTATTTTTTGTAAATAAATTTTTATCTAAAATCACAGAGAATTCTGTTTATATGTTTCGGAACTTCAACGAAACTCGGTAAAAACTGGATAGAAACTTGACAATCGGGGGTGATTTTTTTCGATCGCTGTCAATTTTGGCGCTCAAAGATAATTATGTGTTCAATAACTTGTGTGAAGCTTCCTTTTGGGCTCGATATTTTAATTCGCTGTTTGCATAATTTTTTTTTTATTTAGTGTCAAAATAGCAGAGAAAATTTTCTATGTAAGGAAATGTTTTAAATCAAAATAGAATAATATCTTTTCTTCTTTTGTTTTTTTTATTATAGTACAGCGTTATGATGTTTACGGAAATGAAAAATTGATATTAAAATAATCCGAAATAATAGAGTAATCCAATATTAGAAAAATAATAACGAAGAAGAACATATAATTATACACAGACAATTCTCTTCTCTAATGTTAATTTTTAGCATCGTAGATTAACTTTAATTTCGATTTTATTATTTATTTTTTACGAAACGAAAAATTAATATTGATATAATTACAAAAATAATAATAAAGATATTGGAAAATAATAATGAAAGAAAATAATTATAAATGTAGACAATATTTCTCCGTTAATTCCTGTTTCTGTCAATGTAGATTAACTTCAACCTCGGTTAATGAGGCTTAACCTGTTTATTTTTCTAGTTCTAAATAAAAATTAGAAGAAGATAAAGTAAATTAAAAAGAGATGAAAATTAATCTACGTGGGTAGAAATATAATAGTTGCTGTGTAAAAAAAGTATATCATAGTCCACTAACACAGCTGTCGCAAGAGCGTTCGTCTCTCATTACTATTTCTCAACCCTATCTCTCAACTACTATCTATTAGTCTCAATGACACCGATCTATTTTGCAGACAAGACCCAGCTTCGTTTCCGATCAGATGATCGCGACCGCAGCCAGTGTCGTGAACGCCTGCCAAACACAAACGGGAGTTGCCACAGGTATATTATTCAACGAGAGAGTTCATTCACCTTAACGTGAATGAAATTATCGATCACACTTTTAATTATCGCGACGGCGCATAAAGTTATACAATTGATACTCGCAAATGACTGACTATCCTGTTTCGAATTAAATCGAAAACTAAAACTTTCACGGAGATTCGAAGGTTCAAGACTGGTTTTTTTTTCAATACTATCGAGCGATCGGAATTGCGTAAGCATGTTTTTCTTTCGACTCGATATTTTAAATTTGTTTGATTTTTTTATCTAGTGTTAAAAATAGAGAAAAAATTAAATTAAAATATTTTTTAATGCCTCACATGTTAAAAGAATGATGGTGAATCTATTTTGCACTCTATTAATTAATGCGTTCAAAGTACATTTATTTTGCGTTTCACGAAAATAATTGCAATATGAAAATTATTTTTGTAAAATATATATTAATAGATATATTGAATATACATTAATATATATATATAGGGAATATGTCCTTTTTTTTTAGCCGATATAGAAGCGGTAAGAAATGGTCAATGGCCGGAAACACGTCAATTGAAGGTGAGTACACGAGGCACGTGAATTACCATTTACATCTAGCAAAAAAGAAATATTATCCTATAAAAAAAGAACGATTTTGTTGAAATATCTAAAAATTTAGCTAGCTATAAATCCGAAAATAATTTTGTTGGACTTCAAAATAATTATGCAAGAAATTCAAGCAAAATATTTTGATATTCCAGCAATCAGTTTGAGCGAATTATATAATTATATAATTATTTCGATAGTTCAAAAAAATTATTTTCAGATCTATTTCTAGTTAAATTTTTAGATACTTCCATAAAACTGTTCTTTCCATGCAGCATCGCGTAGTCGACGAAATACGAAGATATATATGTAAACTCGCAGAAATTAAACTGTTCGATCTGATTTCTCGTAGTGCTACATGTATTGTCTCTGGGAACAATTCGGACTGGTCGATGACAAGAGAGAGCTAAGTCTGAACGGGATGCTGACGTTTTTCCAGAGAATACCTGCCTATAGAGCCGAGGTTGAGAAAGCGATTAGCGAGTGCAAGGGGATCGGTAACTATTTGGGTATCTACTGTCCTTTTCTTTTTCGTTCGTCCTGTCGATCGATTGCGTGTGCTCGAAATTTCTGAAATTAAGTAATCCTGTTAAAATTATTACTAAAGTTTTATATTATTTAATAGCGACTTGCTTCGAAATTAAAAGGATCTGAAGCTGATATAAGAGTCCCTTACAGAAATCCAATTTAATACTAGAAGTTACATACAAAAAAAATGTTGATATAAATATTTAAATGTTTGATATAAATATTTATTTTATTGATATGTGATTTACGAAAATATTCCAACCAAATTTTGATTAGAAAAACAAAATTTTTTAATTGAAATAAAGTTTTTTTAAGTCAACATACTAACGAAATAAATAGTTACTGTATTAAACATTTCTCTCATTGTACTTATTTTAAGTATTAAAAATACTATTGTTCGATGCTCTCTCTGAACAATTTTAATATTCAAAATAATTATAATTTACCTTCTGATATTAAATTTTTATGGGATGGAACTGATGATCCAAGAAACAGAATGATGTTTTTAATTTCGATCGCATTAAAAAAAGGAATTGCGGAAATTAAAAGATTCCTTCAAAGATATCTTTATATCTCTTCAATTTACATTTATGAATGGGAAGAATTAAAATAAAACCTCTTCAATATTGAAACCTTCGAATTTTTCTTTCAATAATTATCTTTTTTTTAATTCTCCGATATTTTAGTTGTTTCATTTTATTTTCGATTACACACGATCCTTCGTGTCCCGTTACGTAAAGCAATTAATAACTATAAATTACTTCTCTGTTTGCAGCGAAGGGCGATAATTGTGAATACGCGTATGCGTTCAACAAATGCTACGCGGAGCTATCTCCTAGAGTAAGTGATTTCGTATTATTTAGTCGCAATGGATTATCCTCATCTCACGCGTGATCGCAATGTTTCAGACTTACTATCTATTTTAATGAGCGGGGCGAGGATGACAGCGTAAGAAGACCAAGAACAAAATGCTCAAGATACAATTTCGTGTCGAGATGTTTTTACGTTTAAAATCACTTTCCACTTTATCATGTAACCGCTGTACATGCCGTATTGCGTAAACCGTATACGAATCTGTCGATGAAATAAAGAATTCAGCGGTCTAATCGATAATCTTGTTTCCTCCCTTAAAAAGGAATTATTTCTCTTAACAAAAATTTAATACTGCTAAAAGCATTCAACAATAGTGTTTTTAATAATCAAAATAAATAATTAAGTACTACTTTCCAGAAAGAGAGAGAGAGAGAGAGAGAGAGAGAGAGAGAGAGAGAGAGAGAGAGTATTAAATTTCTGTAAGGGTTGTCCTTCGTTGCATATCGCGTACAGACGTGTCTTACTTTGTGAAGTGCAAATAGCTCTTGTAGGAATTATGACGTCAGAGATTCTTTTTTTTTTCCAGGAAGACCTACGATTTATATAAAGTGTCTCTATCGGATTGATTGGCAGATTTGATAAATTGATGGCGCTCTCGTTTGACAAGACCGAGTTTGATATCGCAGATTGCGGCAGTGAAACGCTCCAATTGCCGGTTGAGGTCATACTTGATGATCGAACACAACGGAAGGAGAGGTTTACAACTATGACACACTTGAAACGTTCATTCGCAAACGAGTCTTTTGTGATGATGAGAACAGAAATAGCGCCGCGAATCGTGTGCGCGTGGCAAGTGGAAGAGCATTACGTATAACGCAACGCAACTCTCCCGATGAATATGAGAAAGACGTAAAAATCGTAACTATTATATCTAAGGCATTATTACACTCTCTAAAAAATGTGAGTGTGAATTTATTAATTTCTTCAGACCTGATTTTATTCAAACTATGATGAACAAATTTTTTTTTTAATTTAATTCATGCACATTTTAATAAGTACTTCATACTAAACAATTTTTTTTTAAATTTTGATTATTTTTTCAGCATATATTATATACATCAGATCTCAAATTCTAAACAGCACACAATATTTATAAAATATTTACAAAATATTTATAAATATTTATAAATATGGTTTATTTTAAATATTTTGTAAATATTTTTGAGGTCTTTTAGATTGCATAGATCATAAACATTTATTATAAACATTATGAAATATTTATTATAAATGCTAAGGAAATACTTAACAAGATAATTTATTATAATTCAAATAAAAAATACTATTAAACAGAAATATTTATTTGTATTTATCATAAATATTATCTTAAATATTTAGTCTATCTTTTAGTAATAGTATTTTGAATAAAGCTTTATATGAAATATTTATATAACATTTCAAAAAATGAATAATAATATTTATCGTAAATATGCTGTCTAAGATAATGTCGATAGAATTAAGTAATATATTGCTGATGCCTCGTCCATTGATTGATTATCTCCCTTTTTATTTTGTACTGTCACTGTTTTCATTTTTATTTACGCATCAATGAAGTTATTATTAATATTATTATAAATATTAACATGATGTGGATTTAATATCATAAGTTTTAAACTAGTGTTAAATCCACATTACGTTGGTGTTTACATTAATCAACACGATGAAAATTATATGTATTTAAATACTGGATGGTTAAATCACATGCATATTTTTAAAGTGTAGATCTAGATTAGACATACATTAAAAAAAAAAATTGAGAAATTCTACGGACGATTTAGTAATCTTTGTTTAATAGTAATAAATCTTGCAGTAGAAGACGATTTAACTGCAAGATTGGTTGTATATAATTTCACAATGCGAAGTTATACAACGCGTAAGGTTACTACGAGTTATAATTAAAAGACTAAAACATTTCATTTGTCAGGCAGTATACCAATACCATAGTGTTTGATGTCGGATATCAATTATAGTGAATGAAATTACAGGCCGCGAAACCAGGAAGATATTATCGTACGATTGTTACTTAGGAAACAGATTGGATGCATTGTATGATTCTTAAATTACTATTACACGTTTTGTTTACCGTCATACTTTTCGCTTTACAGCCGCATATTTATACAAAATTACAAATTGCACCGGAATTCTTCGAAATAATTTTGAATCTTCAAGCTTGTGCCCTTTTTTTTGAAGAATTTTTTTGCCTGCGAGAAATAGTTTCTGCGTGCGAGATACTAATTATTTTATATATCACACAGTATATAGAAACTCACAATCAGATCTGTGAGAAAAAAATGTCGAAATACTTTCGAAAAATATTTTCGCGCATACGATTATGATTGACAAAATTTGCGTTCTGAATCTGATATCTTAGTTAATTTCTTAATTATTTTGATGCGATATATTCGTGTAATTTGCTCATAGCTAATTTTTATCTTTGAGTTAATTATTATCTCCTAGTTAATTATTATCTCCCACTTCGTTGCCAGGATCTGCATAAATTCTCGATGATTCAGTGCGGTCGCGCATTTAGTAATCCTAGATGGACGAATAAACATTTTTCGATTAAATCCGTATCAATTGTGTTAAATACGAGAAATGGCAAAAAAAAGCTTAGTTCTCATTTGTGTCTCTATAATTCTCTCGCAGCTCGTTATCGTGAGTTGTAACGAAGAAGTGAGTAACGAATATGAGTTTAAATATCTACGAGAGAGATCTTTATAATCGACAATATAATAACTTTATATAGGATATAGATTGGACTACTGTTCACGATGAATTAAGGAAAATGGCTGGAGGTTTACGAAAAAAATGTACCGGTGAGACCGGTGCGACAAACGGTATGTGCTCAGAATATCAGCATTTAATTAACGGTTTCGATATTTAACTAACAAAAGAAAAGCCAATTAGTATACACAAATTTTGTCAACTTATTTAAATATGTTTCAGTATATTTATCCCCCAATAATTCATGAGCAAGTGGAACAAAGTGATATTTAAGTATTCGCAAAAAATTTTTATCAAAATCTGGAAAAAAATGTTTCATATATAATTATATATAAAATTGGTATATTTTATATACAATTATATATAATTATATATTAGGTGGGAAAAAGTTCGTTTTTCCCGTTACATTTAACGGGAAATATAAACATATCATATATAATTATATTTAATTTCATACATAATTATATATAATTATATATAAACTATGTTCATAGATAATATTTCTTTTCAGGAAGTTTTTGAATTCTTTATTGAATTAATATTTACATTATAGTTGCAGACGTTAAAAATGTGTTAAAATAATATAAAACAATCATTTTCCTACTTTCGATTTCTCGCAAATTTTTTGAAGAATTAAAGTGGGAAATAAGTATTAAAACATATTTGAAATTAGAAGAAACGTGTTTTAAATTTCCTCTTATAAAGAAATAATCAAATCGTTTGATACTCACCAAAAATGATTTGCGCTACTTTGCTGTTCTATCATTATGTCATCTATCATTATGTCATCTAATAATATTAACGATTTTATTTATAGAGATGCTAGAGGAGGCAGAATTAGGCGAATTTCCGACTAAAGACAAAACATTGGGGTGTTACTTCAAATGTGTAATGGAAAAAGGGGGAGCGGTAAAAGAAATTTTGTTTTTTTGTAAAAACAGACGTATAATATAATTATTAAAATTGGATCACTAAAGCTTAAATTTCTTTTGATTAGATGAAAAAGGACGGCAAAATAAACTACAAGATCTTATCCAAGTTGATGCCGCCGGCATACAAACACATTGGAATGGAAATGATCGATCAGTGTCGTAATATAGGCAAGTATTTGTTGAGATAAATTACGTCTAATCAGAAAAATATAAAAAAAGTACAAAAATGCAACTATTGTTCGGAATGACTGTTCTATTATTAACAAATCTATATTATAAATAATAATCTTTGCACATGAAACGTAATTAATGAAAATTATGTTATTATAATGTACAATACAATGCGTTTTATACGTGATTGTTTACGATTTTTTCAGAGGGTACTGACAAGTGCGTCATAGCCATGAACTTTAACAAATGCATGTACAACGCAAATCCTGTGGTATGTATATAATGATTAATATCCCCGATATAATGATTTCTGCATCATGTTATACATGTCTTATTGCATTTTTTTTTCCAGGCGTATTTCGTTATCTAAATATAGAATAGGTAGATGTGTAAATTTGAGCTCGGCGCGCGCGCGCGCGCGCGCAATATATATATTTCACAAAATAAAATACTTTAAACATTCATCCTCTATTTTTTAAATTAAATCCTTTACTTCTCGTTCTTAATTTATAGAATAAAGTAAAAGTATATTTGAAAGAGTAAAAATTGCATAATTATTTGCAAGAACATTTTTATATATAACAATTCCATGAATATAACAACAGCAATTTTTGTATGTACATCTTACTTTATATAATTTAACGGTTATATTACGATTTATTGATTATATATAGGATGCTTATGTGCATCATAGGTTATGTGTGCATGTCTCTTATATTAAACTATTACAATAATAAAGTTTCTCGATATACATACAAACAATTCATGCACGTTATATACATTTCCGATCAAACACAATTCTTTCATTAATATTCGTACGTATAAATATAATATTACACAACAAATCTAAATACACGCTAAGTATATCAAGTCTCTTTGTTTTTGACACGTACGACTGTTGTGATAGATACTATGTATAAATTACAGACAATTAGACATATAAAACAATGAACGATGTAAAATCTTTACATCTTCGATAATCTCTTGAGATCATTACAAACGAGTCTCACTGTATAAATGATGACGGTGCTAACGATGACCATACGGTTTATGTTTTCCGTGGCTTCGTCTTCCTCTTGTTAATATTCATTATTTGCTCGACTATGATATCATCCGCTCTGGGATCGATGGGAATGGCTTGGACAGGCGTTCTGGAGCTCGGCACTGGCTTGGAACGTCTCTCCAATAGCGCGTTTAACCAGACCCACAATTTTTCGCGATTAACGAACGCCAATGCGACCATCATGATGAATGGCAGCGCGATCACCGATGTCTGATTCATCTCACTCTGATCGACTTTTCGTTCCGCGTTGAACGCTAACTTGACGTATTTGAATGACGAATTCGCCTCAAAGTAGACCGGAATAGTGCGGTACTTGTGCACGGCCTGAGACAACGATGATTCCAATTGAACGAAGTATTTCCTGCCATCGGCTTGTAACGGTGGAAAATGTACCAAGAAACCGGCGTTATAAGTGCCGGTATTCTTATTAGTGGATTGCTGTATGTCCAACTTAGAGATGTGCACCGGAGAATCGGGAGTGTCCTCTCGGCACAATTTCACCTTGATCGTACGATAATGTTCCGATTGAGTGGATGTGACATGCACCGAGACGTCTGTGCGCGAAATCGGATGAAAGGCGATCAGTCGCAAATCGTGGATGTCCTGTACTGGCTGCACCAGCTGAGAACTAGGGCTCGTGCGCTGTATATGAGCATTACTCTCTACGTTCGGCTTTAGACGGAAGGCGTAGATGCACTATAAAATTAATAAATTGTTATAAGTAAAAATTAGATCGATAAGATGTAAAATCATTTTGTTTATTGCGCAAATTATATCATTAATATAAATATTCACCGTAGGCTGGAGACCGCGGATCCTGAAGTTACCATTCTCTTCAGTCGTGGCCTCTTCTTGGAGACTGGAACAGTTCCCTTGGCCTTGAACTTCAACCAGCAAGCCAACTTCCGGTTCCCCATTCAAAGACGTGATAGAACCGTAAGCGCTATAGGCAACTCTATTACCGAATAGATTTACATTGACGGTCGCCCCTTCCACGACGTTAATCATCTTTGATGGCGGATCAAAGCGATATTCCTTCATCATAGGTCGTAGATAATATTCACCCGGTGACAACGAATTAAATATAAATTTTCCGTCTTCACCAGTTATGCTGTTCTTGCGATAACTTTGACCGCCAGACAAAGAAAGGAGTACACCCTGAAAAATAATACAATATTATATTTCTTTTATTTTCTGTTAGTGTTTTACTGATAAAGTTACCTGCAATGAAGAATCATCAGCGTGATCAGAAACTTGCACAATAATCTCAGCCAATTTGTGTGCCAAGAATACTCCTTTAGCATCAGGCCCTGTGATTACAAAGCCCTCTTTCTCAGCTGTAACACTATAACCAAACATTTATCAATTTTACAATAATTAATTGTTATAATAATAATAAATTATTGCCAATATACCTATATTCAATTTTTCCATCTAAAGGTCCAACACTGTAAATTCCGTCTTTTTGTGTAACTAAAGTATGAATTGGAGATTCGTCATTTTTCCCAGTTATTCGTATAGTTACACCTTCCAATGATGGAGAAATCTGTCCGGCTATAATCTAAATAATATTCTCGTTTGAGCTATGAATTCTATATGTTTAATATAGTAATAATTATCTACCTTTCCCAAATCACCGGCAAAACTTGCAATGTCATTATGACAGTCATTTACGCCGAAAACTTTCAGAGACGGTGGATTGAAGAGGAGAACGTCTGATAACGGAGTGATAGTATACATATTATCTGTTTTCGCCTTAAATTCAAATTCATACTTGTATACGCCATCTTTTTTTACATATTTCAGTGGACCAATTCTATCAAAAAATATATTAATAAACAAAGATGTATATATACATTTTATATATCTCAAAAGAAATTAATAAAAATATTAATATTATTCGAATGTAAAAAAAATATGCAAAATTTTTCTCGAAACATACAATGCAACTTACGTGACACTGTCATTTGCGTCTTCAATTTTTACTTTAAGATCGTTTTGCATACTTAAACTTATAATACTGCCTTTATGAGTGTGTTCAGTGGAATGCAGTAAGATCGGGGATAAATTGCTCGTATCCCAAGTGTAGGAAGAATTTTCATATATATGGCAACCTTTCGGAATAAAAGTGTATGTTCCAGATTTAGGCACACAATGCCTCATGCTTCCTTTATTTAGAGGTAAAGTTATTAGTTTCGTGTTATTAGGCTCGAAATACTCCACGATTGTATCGTGAGACGATATGAAGGTGATGGAGAAGCCGGTTTGCTTGAACGGTGGTACTTCGGCGCGTTCCGACGTTATTGAGATCCTATAACTAGGATTTTCCCAGCAAAACACGTCGTTATCGATGAAAATCTCGTAATGACCAGGTAGAACGTCCGTGAACTGATACTGGCCATCTAAGTAATGGAAAACGACTTCACAGACAGAGGAGATAGTATCGTATCGAATTAAACAGACATTACTGCAATAACAAATAGGTACGAAGTATTTTACATATCAGTTGCTTGAAATCAAATTAACTTTCAAATTTACTGCAAACACAAGATTTAGAAAATCAGAGAATCCTTTTTATTTTACAAAACCATATTTGTTATTGCAGCTCAAATTATACTAAAAACATTTTATAATAACGTTGATTAGTGTTTGTGTTAGCACACCTTTAGCTTGTACTGTCTTTATCGTGACTCCATCGAGTATTTTCAAAGTAACTGAAGCCTGGCTGCAATCTGTCCCTGATAAACAATGCACTGTTCCTGTTAATGTGGCTTTTAATTGTAAGAAGTTGACATTAATAATTGGTTGAGATGTCACATCAATTGTTTGTTGCAGTGGATAGAATCTAGAAATATAATAAAGTTTTTATAATTTATAACTACACTATACATATATATAATTTTATAAAACTTTACTATTCTGATTTATTTTTACATTCGTTACTTACTGTAAACCCTTAGTTTTTTCTTCTGTGCTCACAATTACACTCAATTGATATTTATCCGGTGCAAGATATACAGAGTACTCTCCCGTTTTCTCATTGGTGTCAAGCTCCTTATAAAACGTAGCAGCTGTGTTCTGAATGGATATTCGGCGAAAATGCAATGTCCCCTTCGCTGACAAAGTTACTTTTCCTGAAACTTTATATGCCGAAGGTACCAGCACAGGAATTTCAGGCGAGGTGGGAGATATTTTGACTGTCCTCTCGCTAAATTGTACATTTTCTGGAAAAATAGTTGTACAAATAATTCCAAAGTTAGTGAACGATTTAATTTAAAAGAAATCTTGTAAAATTTCTTATACCAGATTCTGCTTTAAGTGTATATTGGCCGGCTTTCATGTTATCTAATACGTATTTTCCATTCTTATCTGTGACTGCAACTTCTTTATGTGACAAGAATATTTTTGCTCCTTGTAACGGGTTTCCATTCGTGGCGCTACGTACTAAACCGCCAACCGTAAAGCCGGTTATTTTAAAGTCTGGAGTAAGAACTACGCTATTGTGGCTAACTTTGAAAGACAATTCCGGTGGTTGAACGTCGAATTTTGTCTGGGCACCGGCGTAGTAAGGTATAAGCTTATAATCGCCAGGCGATAGACTGGGGAATATAAATCTACCGGTATTGTCCGAAGTCACGTGGCAAAGTGGTTTCTTGGATTCAAAGTTTTTATTCACAGGAGTGGTCTCACACTTCTTGGCGATACCATTCTGTAAGATATACAAAATTATTCATTCTATGAAAATTTTTATTAAAGAATACTTTAGAATTTTTTTTGAAAAATATCAATAATACTTTGATTATCATATGGATTTTTGTAATCGATCCTCTGGCGCCATACTATTACTATTTTTTATAATATAACTTCAGTAAATTTTTTTTCATATTAAAATATTTTTTTCATATTAAAATAAAAGTCTTCAGTAAAGTTGATAGACTTCTCTAGAAAATTCACAATATATTATATAAAATCAATGCAAAATATTTTTAGTTCATGATGGTAATGGATAGCAAATGTATTCAATAAAAAAATAACAAAATTCAATAATAAAATTGAGGTGTAGCGACGTCCTAAATTCACATAAATGTGCATCCAGCTGGATACGCATGATAATCAAAGTATTAAAGATGCTAAATACTGATAATACGAAAATAATAAAATAAACCTTACACCGAAAAGAATGAAGGATACACCAGCCATTGGTTCATTTTCACTAGTAACTTTACCACTAACATCATATCCTGATACTACCAAGCTGCCATCTGCGAGTTCTGTGTTTCCTTCTTGTACAATTACTTCAATTTTATTTTCTTTTATTAGCCATCTAAAAAAGATAATTGATTTTTGTCATTTTGTATCTTTTGTATCATAAAATAAATTTATTAGATATTAGACTATATACTTACTTGGAGTGATGCACAATGAGAATATACTTTCCAGGCTGAATGGGAGTAAAATAAAATATGCCACCTTCTGCTGTTAACATCGATTTAATAGGATTTTGTTTATTATTGTCTGTATATAAAGAGATAGTAATTCCTTTAGGACCGGAGTCAGTACCTAAACTAATCACCTGAAAATAATTCATATTAATTAAATAACACACATTGAAAACATATATTAAAAATTCTATTGTTAAAAATTATTAGAATTGAATCATAATGATTTTCAAATAAATATTTTTATGTATAATATTCATAATAGAAGAAAATTTATTACTCACACGACCTGTAATACCAAATCCTTTGAACGTAAAGTTAATATCTTTTCCCTGACTACAATCATCCGTAACACCATCTACGTTTAATATTACCTCTGTGGGCTCAAAACTCCAACCTCTAGGAGGTTCTACCTGATATATTAATTATTAATTTTACATTTTATAAACTTTTCAACAATGCCAATTAACAGAAGCTAATTAATTTTATAAATTAAAAAAAAATGACAATCTCATTCCTTTCAAAATAAGAGAAAAGATTTCTTTTAAAAGTAAAAACAAACTTACATTTATATTATGTGTAATAAACAAATTTTTTTAAATATAAATAAATAAATTTTATAAATCTTTTTCAGTATTTTATTACGTATTATATTGTAAATAAAATACAATATTTTATGAATTTGTTGACAATGCTAATTAATAGAAGCTACTAATTTTACAAATGTTATATATTAATAAACAATCTTATTATTAAATCTTATTAATAAACAATCTCATTCAAAACAAGTAAATGTAAATAAATTTACACTTTCATATTAACACATAATAAACAAATTTCATAAAATTTCTTGTATATCGAATGTCATTTATTATTTAATTACTGGCAATGATGGTGCATCTTTCAAGCTTACCTTTAAAACATATTCGCCTTTATCATACAGAGGTAGAAAATAGTAACCAGTGTTAGGCGCGCCTTCAGTATGATCCTTTAGACTACCAGTCTTCGTGTACCTGATAAATTTATCTCATAAAATTCTGACATTCAGTTAGCATTTATTAGGATGTAGTTGATGCAGCAATTAGGTAACCTCTCGTCCAGTTAAATACTCACAGTTTCACGTGTACTTTCCTGAAATCGATGTCGGTATGACTTTTCAGGAACCCGCCGCATCCCAGGATATCTTGAGTGATAGAGCTGGCGATGAGACCCGTCAGGCAAGCAAAGAAAACAAGACATCGTTCAATCAAATCCATATCACTTATCACTGTTGTCCGCCGTCTGCTAAGTTGTGCTAAAGGTGCCATTAGGCTGCATTTTCATGCAGACGCTCGACGCTCATTTCCATCGTCAAAACAGGTCACGTGATCAAAATTGATGCTTGATATTCGTCAATTTTAATCACATGACTTGTTTTGATGCTGAAAATAAGTGTTAAGCGTCTGCATGAAAAAGCAGCATTAACCGAGATTCATTGTCTCTTTCTAATTCTTGAATTATATTGAATATGTATTAATTTTATGATTTATTAATTTAGTAGATGTATTTATATATTTAGAACTCAATAATACTCGATTTTTCTTTAAAATTGTGATTTCAGTGTTATCATTAAAGTTTGATTATCAACAGAGATGATAATTGTAGAAAAAAAATTATTAATAATTTTTCTGTATATATTATAGGATATTATAACTTTATAAGTATGCACATTTATTTAACATTTATATAATAAAAAATCATGAATTTAATATTGCATAAGTTAAACATTTATGTTAATAATAGCAAATTTATATCAATTGTCGATAATGTTAACGTTCTTCAAATATCTCCGGGCCCTTTTTATACCGCCGAAAATTTGTCCAGGGTTGACAGTCTTTAATAGTATCTCGTCGGTGACTCTACTGTCAATAGATCAGAGCATTCGGAGTTTTGGAGCATAGTGGAATAAATCCACCATGGCGCCACCGATGAAATCACGGTGCGCGTGCGCGCGCAAATTCCTCCGGTAAATATTGGCTTTTCAGTAATTCAGTCATTCAGTCTGGAGTTTCTGTCCGTATTGACCTGCTGCTAGAGACAAGAGTCGTTAAATAAAGGAGTCTCGAGTTTCGGCCTGGTTCATCTCCGGATTCTGCAAGTAGAACGGAGTGTGTGGATATGTATTTATTTCCGAAAGGTAATGTTGAACTTCTTTTGTGATTATTCAATACATGTTCGCTGTAATTCTAATGTTATTTTAAAACGCATTTCAATTAGGGAGACGATAATACAATTACTGGAAATTTCATTTAAAACTGATCGGTTTGTTTACCTGCTGCTGTCTGCTGTGAATCCGCTAATCGAATATTCGCAAGTGATAAGCTCGCCATTTGCAAATGCAATAACGCGCAATACCGCATAAGAATTTTTTTGTAAACTTGTACGAGCTGACAGTTATTTAATCTCACCAAGGAAGTGTCTCGTAAGTAAGGGGATCGACTTGAAAGTTCATTCTTTAATAAACCTGTTTTATAGACCGGTTCTTTTTACTGTGAGGCCGTTACTTTTGATAATTTCAAAGATTTGAAGCTTTGAAACTTTTTGAAGTTAACTAACAACAAGATAAACATCCCAGTGACTAGACATATGTCTGGATATTTACATAAAATTTTATTTGTTTATATGATTATTAGTCTCAAATGCTTTTTAAAATAATTTTTTAATACAATACAATTTTTTAATACAATAATTTTTTAATACAATTAAATTATTGTAACAAAAAACCTCTTATGTTACAGTTATGTTGTTAGACAAAAAATTATTAATAATTGTGTTACTGTCAGATGATCCTTATTCAGTTATATTGTATATGAAAATGTATAGTATACTTAATAATGTACATTACAGAATATTCATATGCAATATTTTTCAAGAATTAGGATCTTACAAACTCTGAATACAAACATTTGCTGTTCGTTTATGCGTTTAGCTGCTATTAATTGATAGACTATTTCCTACAGAAAGGATACTGATATCCCACGGTTGAAAATGGTGAAAGTAGCGCTATGGATTACATGCAGACTCGACAATATCGAGGAACTGAAGCCATCGGGGTCCGAGTTCAGATGGTGCCTCAAGTTCATTTGTTGTAACTGTAGTAATAAATCAGAGAAGTGGAATTATATCTCCCTGGACGAATCAGTGCCATTGCAACGGGGCAGCGGGGTGTCCAATTTTGTATGCAAGTGCAAGTTCTGCCAACGAGAGAATTCTGTGACGATAATCGAGGATTCAATTAAGTCCTTCACCGAGGACGACCAGGGAAAGTTTAAGAGTATCGTTGTGTTTGACTGCCGGGGTGTGGAACCAGATAATTTTTCTGCGGGAGAAGGATGGATAGCCAAGGCTGTGAATGGTGGCAAGGAATTCACCGATGTAGATTTGAGCGAGGGCGAATGGGAGGACTATTGCGACAAGATTATGGAACCTGTTGGAATATACGAGTTTCAGCATATGTTCCAGAGGGTCAAGTGAAATCGTGTTTGGAAGATATACCTGCCTGCCGCGCATTTTAGTCATCAAAATTTTATAACAGATAACGGATTTTCCTGCTAGTTAACGAAAAAGTGACACGTGTCTGTTACGTGTAAATATGTAAAGATATGCATTACAGTCTTTCATGTCTCTTTCACTTCTTGTGCACAGATTGTTAATATATAAAATAATATAAAACTATACAGAATTGTTAGATTCCTCATCAAAAGAATAATTTAACTCAGATTTCATTCATCATATAATAGTTGATAATAATTTTGTTAGACCTCATGAAAAAATATCTTACTTAGACTTAAAATTTAAGAGAATATTGTTATACACACATACGTACGACAAATGTCATTTTTCTTTATACATATTTGTGTAAAGAAGCACGATTTGCTATATGATAAGAATTATTGCTTTGTAATAAATATATAGTCATTTTGTAATTTGGAATATCTCTTCTTTGTATAGAAATGTACGTCCTCTGGCGATGGGATAATATTTTTGCGTGCACAGAAATGTTTTCGAGATCCTCTCTCATCAAGGCAAAGAGTAAAAGCAGTATCAATCCAACGACATAATATAATTTATTCATAATCATATAAAAAACCATTTTATTTCATAAATGGCTTGGTACACAAGAGATGTCGTTTGCAACAATAATTCCACTTTGCCTCCTAGCACGTTCGGAGTTGCCGATCCATACCCTGCGTGAATAATCGAGTGACTAGTGTCGTTTTACGGCAAGGGCGATGCTCGGAAAAGCCATGCGGCTCACCGATTCGCGAATCGATCCGGACAACTTGCCTCTCCTCCGTCACCGTGACAAACTGCATTCTTGGAATGTCGATGCGATTGCATAAAAATCATCGAACTTATGACAACGACGCACTAATCTCGCCTTACGATTATAAAAAATTAAAATATTCCTTGATTAAAAAATTATGTTATATACAGTGTCTTCATTTTTTTTTGACGTATAAAACTCTCGAACAACTTTCCACTTAACGATACTCGGCGTATCGCGCAAAGACTTTCGCTTACGATCGGAGTAACTCTCGCAGTTCTGTCTCCACAATAAGCTATGAAAAAATCACGATGAATTACGACTGAAAAGAAATCATAGAGATAATAGTTATGACAATAAATCACAAATTCGAAAGAAACGAAGAGAGGAAGAAACAAATGTATAACTTCGTTTACTTGACGATTGCCTAATGCACTAATGCTATGCTATATTTGTCTAATGCTTTCGTTTACTATGCTTCCTAATATCTAACACAAATAAATATATCGCGTGCGCATTACAATCCGCCGTTCCCGGAGAATCTTTAACGTATTGAATCACATGTAAGTAACTGCTAAAAATTTTTAATTTAACAATCGATAACGCTATCAGTCTATTCTCACAAAAATATCACTATGACCGAACATACCGTATCGACGATACAACCAGAGTCCAAAATTGTGAAATGACTGAAAAATTCAATAAATAAAATAAATAACATAAACTTTCAGAATCTTTAAACTAAATATACTTTTTAAAAAATAAAGATATTAACTACGTGTCTTTTTAAATCGCTTAAAAATGTAACTTAGAAAAATTAATTTGTTACTGGAATGAAATATACTTGACTCTGGCTCACATGGAAGATTTGTAATTCGCTTGATGTAATTCGAACAATTATCCTACTAGCAAATTGAAGTTTCTAAAAACGTTTTAACCATGATCCTCTAATATTACGAATATCGCTGTGCGCTTTTTGATCGGTTAAACGGCTCTAGTCTACTATCTAGCTAAGCTATCGTCTTTGGTATACTAATCTGGGGGATGCTTATTTTATCCAGAGAAACAGAGGTGATTGTTCACGGGAAAAGATCTCGTTTCCGGAGATACGAATATCGCATGGAAATAGGAACATTACGAGTAATATGTGTAAGCTAGCTGATTATGGCGTTCCCATTATGTCTCACGGCGAGGAATGTTTATCAGCAGTCCTCTGTGTGAAAAATAAGTGGCGCTTGCAGATAAAGAATCGGACGCGAACGCGAGAAGCAAAATTATAGCTTTCTTCACTGGAAATGGAAAGCTCTGTTTTACAACTGCCTCTTGCATCGCGTCCAATTCACTTCGCAGTGGAAAAGATGCACATGCCATAAACATTATATTCTGCAACAGATCAAGTTGGAGGAATCGAGACTGCTGGGGAAGGAAAAAGCTGTGACTTACACCTTCTGGTGTTAACTTTTTCATCTCTATTATAATCTGTATTATTATATGCCTTTTTTCACGTACGGCTTGTCTCTATCTGTTTAGTTTATTTAACTGTTTGAGTCTCATTTATTTTTGCGAAGTGCTTATAAAAAGTAGTTATATTCATAAAAGTGATTAGATATATATCTTGCTTAAGAAGCTTACATGTAAGAGGTTTTATTTGTCTCGGTGAGGCTCAAACGGTCAATAAAATATTTTTTTTAACATCATCTCTCAGTCATTAAAGATCATCGGTCATAAAAAATTTCCCAAATATGAACTGGCAACGATTCCTTTACTTAATAAGACTAAATGTCTTGCTCGAAATAATAAGAGATCAATCATCATGATTCTTTTTTTTTTTGTGAATATTCGAATATTCACATCGAGAACACTGAAATTCGTACGAAGCCAATGATTACTTACCATTTTTTAAATTAAAACTGTTTTACTTCAATAGAGTTCAATATTTAAGAAATTTTACGATATCGTATATAGTAGCGTTGATAGCCTGATTACAATTGTGTCAATCATCATTATCTTTCCCCAATCCATCTCGATCAATATTGGGCCGTATTCCTTGGGCACACATCATTAATGTCTTTCTAATGTCTAAATCGATTATATACGTTTTGAATCGCCTATCTGCTAGTGTATTCGGCTAAATTCGTGATTTTCTAAATCCGTTAGATGGATATATGCTAAATATCTATGCTTTTTGATACTGTTATTACTTATTCGCATGACTTATTTTTGACATTTCTTTCTAGGATTTTTCGCTATGTTTCCTTGTTTCTTCTAAAGCATCTCAAAGACAAACACCCGTGAATAGGCCCGTTAGATGTTGAATAGTCTAATTGTGTAGCACAATCCTAGAACGCTAACGGGGACTTTGTCAAGGGCCTAGTACAATCTCAACCTAGTGCGTATTATCTCTTTCTCCTTGTTTCCTATTGCAAATTCATATATAACATACTAATAATCGATAATATTACACTTTGCACTATATATATTTGAAAAAATGTTAAATATAGTAATATTTAATATAGTAATAGTGATTAATAATATTAATTATTCTATTATAATTATTTAATAATGATATATCGATTATTAATAATTCCACGTTAGCGTTTTAGGATTAATCTATTGTAATTGTAATTCGACGATCTGCAAGAATTTCTCGTCTGCCATCATTTCGGAAAGAAATTTCAGAGCGAGCATCGCGATGATAGATCGAACGACGAGATATGAGATTCTAGCTAGTAAAAAGGCTAATCTACAGTAATAAATGAAAGTTGGCCTACCCGCGCAAAATTGCAAACTAAAAACGATGAAAAAAAAAAGGTTCGTGAAAAACGTTAGTTATACGTTATTGCGCGAAACGAACAATAGAGCGGAACAATGCCCAGCGAGGATACGCGACACACTCAATTTTAACTCTCTCTCTCTTTCTCTCCCACTCTCGCTTTCTTTCTCTCATATCACGTAGATGGACAGAAAAATAGAGATTTGATGTGCGTATTCGCACTCAGCCGACCCTGATAGCGTCGAGCCCGAGGAGGATCGCGTCATCGTAATTCGGTATTCGGTGCGCATGGAATAAACGCTGCGCTTAATCAATACTTCTCGCAGCACGCGGCGGCTCGACCAATCGCGGATTCGCCGAGAACAGGACTGGTAACTTCGATCTTGTTCGTCCGGCGAGCCTATTCCCCTCGCGAGGAACAGGGCGATGTCGTAAACGCCGTTAGTCGTGATCGTGCGGTACAATAGACCGGAAACGAGTCAGCCGGTCAGATTCAAGGCAGCTCGTCGGTCAACAGGCTTGTCGGTTCCAAGCAAGTTTGCTTCAGGGTGGCCGACTGATCTTCGAGGCTGCGCTTCAAGCCTTCAATTGTCTGCATCAGCATCTGTCGTCGTAGCTGGGATAGCTGGTGCTGAAAGAACTGCGAGTCCTGAATATTGTTCGTGTTTGCCTCGGCAGCTAATCGCTCCTGCCGCAATTGCGCTACCTTCTCCTTTAGAGATCTCCTCGAGTCATCTGCGTATACAAAATAATATTAATAGATGAATAGCGAATGCAAGATTCAATTAAATCAATGCAATCAAGATGCTCTATTAAAATTAGAAGCAGTCGCGATTTTAAAATTAAAAACAACTTATAATATACACAGGACATTAAATATTAAATATTTTATTAAATCATATAATTCTCTCATATTCATTGAGAGATACAAATTATATATATTAAAATATATCTTATATGTTTGTGTCATTGAATTTGTTATAGTATTATCAAAGAAAGAAATTCTTGCGTTTTATAAAAGAGGCAGATATAAAGAAACACACCAGTATCATCGGTTGCTGTATCGCCGTCAGAATTTCTCAGCATAACATGTTCGCCCAATGTCTTTTGTATTCTGCCATATGTCGCGCTTCCGGCATATACTTTTCTTTTCACTGGTTCGCTTTGCGGGCAGTAGGAAGAACCTTCCTTTATGGGACCCATATCGATTGATCTAAAGATATTTTTCTGTTATAAATGTTCAACGACTGCACGACTTCAGAATTAGATTGATATTATAATATTATAATTATCAATATTATAATTATTAATATCGAATGCAAACTTCCTATACATTAATTTTAAGTCGGTTCTCCTGATAAATATTATAATATTACAAATATAAATAATTAATGATATGCATAACAAAGACAAAAGCTTTCTTAAATCAATTTCTGAAGAAATGACATTTTTAATATAAAGAGATTAATAAGAGATAAATTTCTAATTTTGCATTAAATTGCAATCTAGAAATTATGCAAGATTTTTTTCTATTAAGTAGTTATCACAACCTGAACGTCATCAATGGAGCCCTCCGTCTCACGTCACACTTTTCCTCGGAATCAGATGAGCTGGACGTCACTCCTTCCTCCTTTGTCGTTTCTCTTGCAGAGCGAAATTCCTTTCTACCTCCGTCGAAAGAGCCTTGCATCATTCCGTTCGCGTGTATCTTCTCCCCAAGAGAATTGTTCGCATTCATAGTTTCCGGTTTCATCCCGCCGTTATAATTCAAAGCGATCCGAGATGATCTGTTGCCGTCCTTGCTTTCTGGTTCGCCGTTACGCGCTCGATGCATCTGCTGGTTCATCAAACTCCTGCTGGGTGAGCTTTGGGGTGTCGTTCTGCGCGTCATCGCCGGCGAGTCCGGGTATTTGGACAGCTCATGCTGCCGAAAGATAGGCGGAGGCTCTTTCGGCGCGAAATTGACTGGCGAATTCCTTTCCATAAATCGATGAATTGGAGAACATGGCTGAGCGAACTGCCGTTTGGGACTGGTATGCTCCAGATCACGAATACTGCCGCTCTGTAATTCCGGCTGGGAATTACGACTCTTGGACAGCGCCAGTTCAATATTCAGCTCCGTGTTCTTGATGAGTTCGACACGTTTATTTGCCAGACCGTTATGCAGTTTACGCGACGGCGATGGGACACACGGCGAAGGACTCTGGTACTTCTGCATGCTCACCAGAATATTCTCCGCCTCCAGGATAAGCTCGCGATATTTGCGATCGGCCTCTTTGTCTGCCTCAATCAACGCGATCTCCGACGCGAATGTGGTCATGTACGTGTTGCCAGTCACGTGGCGTCGCACTATGTTGCCATTTACATAACTTACCTTGAAGAGAAACAAAATAATAGTATAATTTAAGTTTTTACTATGAATATAACTAATGTCATCTCAAGAACTGGAGATAAAAACAAGAATAAAAAAAATGCTAATAAAATATAATAATCGATTTTTAGTTGGAACAAAGATTGTGTGAATAATGTCGCTCATTTAATTTGCTATAATAACGATACAACTTAAAAACTATGTTCTCCAGAAAACAAGTTTAAATATTTTGAATCATAAAAATTTTGTGATATCAATTTTGAAATGTGTGATTTTAATGTAATAATTGATTATAAAGGAATAAAAGTTTATATTTTTAAAGTAAATATTTTCTTTATTCTTTATGCACCTATTTTTTTATAAAAACAAATTTTTAGTTACTTATGATATCGAATAGATTAGAATCTCACCGAGTTTGATCGTCTTTTCACGATCTCGTTCTCCATCACGGCGGGTCTGATGGGCGACGGATTGCCATTCAGTCTCATCGGGGAAAGATTTTTATTCACATCGTGCTTCCTGCGTCGCAAGCACATCGGCGTGCCGCCCACGCTCCTGCTGCCCTGATTGAATCCTGAATTCTTCAGGAGCATCCTTTCAACTAGTACGCGGTTCAGATTCGCCGTCTCGTCGTCACATCGGTCTAGATTCGGCTTACGACGTTGCGATATCCTCTTCTTGCGCTTCTCACTTTGCTTATCATCTATCTTTTTATGTCGCGCGCTCTGTCTCTTCGTACTAGTTCTCGTATTTACGTTTCTAGCAATGTAAAATAAATAAATAATGTAATTTAAATTCATTTGGCAAGTTACAAACAACGTAAAAATGCTAAACTAATAGCGTTTTTAACTACAATGAGTTATCGATCTCTCTTAAACGAAGGGTTAACGATTTAATGTAATCGTGGAACAAAATCATTACAAAATTCATATGAGATCTTTATGTATAATCCAATAATTCTGTATGCAACCACGAGAAATCATTATATAATATTAAATAAAATCGTATATTTTACCAAGTAACTTCATATGTAGTGAAAAAAAATTATTTGTAATCAGATGAAATCATATAAAATCATGTAATCAATGGGACAATATTTTAGCTAGTAGTTAGTCCCTTCGTGGTTGAATTAATGACATTGTATGTTCTATTAATTTTAGAGCATATAACGTCAATAATAGAGCATATAACATCATTAATCCCAAGTAGGTTCACTGAAAAATGTTATAAGCTTTTAATAATTTAAGCTAAGTTTCTCGAAGCTCACCTCTGAGAAATCTCGTCCTTAGTCCTACGCTTGAGGAAGGACTCACGGAGCCTGCTACCGCGCCGGCTTAGTTCGCTGGTAAAAGTGAAGTAGGTGCAGTGACCGGTATTGGGAAAGTGGCCGGCGCCACCACATTCAAGACTATCCAGATCGAGGAATGAACCGTTATCGATGTAATCAAATTCATCGTTCTCAAATGGATCGTTCTCATCGCCACCATCTTGACCGGTGTCGATGTCTGATAGCGAGTCGATGTAGTCCTCACAGTCAGTCGGGTCACTGTCCGACAGGATGTCCGTCTCTTTTTCGTACACGTAGCTCTCGTCGAATTTGCCCATCATCTCGTTCAGCGTAATATCGTCTTCTGACGAGCGCACGCTGCGTGTCACCGAGGACGCCGACGAGCTACTGCTGCTGCTGGCTCGTCGTTGCAGGGCCAAAGAGATCTTCGGTCGGAGATCCATGCCCGATGTGATTCTCCAGTTTTGATTAATTCTACGCAAGATGTATCATATAAATTTTTTTGAAATATGTATTTGCAAAATTTATGTATGAATGTTAAGTCAAGATTCACTTTGACAGATAATAGGATTATTTCTCTTAACTGATTTTTTCATCTAATTTTTATTTATATATCTAATATAAGATCTAATTTTTATATATCAATTTTTATATATCAAAAATAGGATTCTTTTTCTCATTTGATTTATTCTTACTGGTCTAAATTTCATTTATAATAAAACAATTTCAATTCAATGGATTATCATGAATATAAAAATAATGATTGAAAATTAATTTAAAATACGTTAAATTGCAAATGCGAGTAAAAAAGAGTCAAGAAAAAGAAAAAGATATATGTATAAAAATTTAAATAAATGATATTAACAAAAACGAGATTTTATTTGGATTTTTTCTATTCACTTTTAATTTAGCTTTTAAATTTTATCTTTTTTAATTCTTAATTTAGCTTTTTTTTAAAAACAATTGTGTAAAGCTACCTAGGAATTAAGTTTGTGTATAAGATGTGTGTTGTGTCGCCAGTAAATTTCTTTTAATCAAAATTTCGTTTTACTGGAATATAATAACGTAAATATATACAATCAGCATACTAAAGTGTACACGTAATTTGCAAACCACAGCACATACAACGAACTGCACAATTCGTAGACCAACGATAATCAAATTGCAAAAGAAATTACATCGGTCCATGGTATCACATGTAATCAGCTTGTAACTGGGAATTAAAAATTAAATCTGGGGAAAAGCCCATTTCCATAATTGCGGGTCAGCGACCAATAAAGCACAGTTTCGCAGATCTTTTCTGCTTCGTGGAACTTTTCTAACCATTGGCTTCTCCTTTAAATATAAACCGCCCTTGTTCCGGTCAATTCCAGACTAAAGGAAAAGAGCCGATGGATTTGGAGAAAAGAAAACTCTTCGAAAAAGGATCCGCCAGCAACTTACGCAATTAGAAGTTTTTCCTATGAGAAATTGGATAAGTTCCGAAAGAGTAACGATACAGCTACAGAAATATATCGAAAACTTTTACTTTAATTTTCTCGCGTTTCGCTTCTACATTTTATTTCTCCGCAATCCATTTTTAACTTTAATCTATTTGCCTTCAGTCAGATAATCTTCTAATCCGATTCATGTAATTATCATTGTAATCATCTATTTTAGTCATTAGATTTTTTAAATAATTTAAGTTAAATCTTTTTTAATCAAATATATATATAATATATGTATAATAACTTATATGTATAATAACTCAATTTTCTGGAAAAAATAAAGATTGGAGCATAAGTCGAGAAGAAAGTGATAGAAGTACAAAATTTCTAGAAGGCGAAAATTGAGACAACATAAAAGAAGCATCCATTCTATTTTTACATTTCATTGTCTCAATTT
>Ga0157364_1000456_pt1 | contig 27673 bp, 23 predicted proteins | sample AttsexASBM2_FD_111476 | JGI IMG/M metagenome (GOLD analysis project Ga0157364, IMG submission 111476) | Fungus gardens microbial communities from leaf cutter ant in Ribeirão Preto, State of São Paulo, Brazil - Atta sexdens ASBM2 | ecosystem: Host-associated > Fungi > Mycelium > Unclassified ... | reverse complement strand
TACAGCATCATTCATCTGCTCTCCATTGTTATATCTATAAATTGACACCAAATAGGGATTGGTGTCAATAAGTGGCTAATGCTTCAAATTTAATTATGAAGTCAGCTATATACTATATATACTTCTTTCCTTGTCTGAGTGTTTTGATCTGTTGTGAAGCATTCCACTTAGTAAGCATATAGCCCATGATCAGTAGTCCTAACTAGGTAAAATTTTCACATAGGTTGAACTCCTACCAATATTACTTGTCTTCCATGATTGTTCACTCTTTCTCAGCTCTCCATTAAAGTATGCACCACAGGTAAGTAGTTGCCAGTTGTCCACACTGCACCATACTGCTATGCATTCTGTTCCTTCCAACAGTGTTACAACTTAAGACTTATAGAGTGAAGTCAAAAGCAAAACCTTGTATTAGGGTTAACACAAGAGAACTCAATGGAGTTCTAAGTACAATTTGTTTATCTTATATATGCTGGGCTCATAGTCTATGCTACACTAAACCTAGCCTACTCTAAAGAGCATGTGTTTGTCTTAAAGCAACATATATACATGTGATATCACACTAACCTCTAATTTCAGTCTGAAAATAAGAAAATAAATAGAAATAAAAATGAAAATAATTCAAGTCTACTGTCTTTCAATAAGAAGGACTTAACCAACTCTACTAGTGAGCTAACATCTTGTTACTTCTAAGCCTGTTATAGATTGAGCTGATTTTGAACTACTATGCCTATAGGATTCTCTTACACCTTATATATGCTAATAGCTCATTACTGGTTGAATTAAATATTTGTGCTCTAGCTGGCTGCATTTGCTTTCTAATTTATGCTAATTATATTTGTTACAGTAATGACCAACTTTGTCACTTACTAGCTCTACTAACTACTCTTTCTGAGAAATTCATGTTGAATCAACTCTTGCTCTCATCATCTATTCTGGAGCTGTTTTCATTATTGAAAATATACTAAATGCTTTGGCATTTTTTTTAGACCACTGATGTAGATGAGATAACTAGAAACTTCATAGGCTCTCAAGTTCTATGTTATGGGACACTGGAACACTAACAATTTTTATTTTATTTTATTTTATTTTTCTGATTTTATATTAATTTTCTTTTTCTTTTCTTTTCTTTTTATTTTGGATGATGAAGAAGGCACATGACACATGATGTGACATCATAGGCCTAGAACATAGTAAAAGGATCTGGAAGATGATGTCAGGGCACATATATATAACATGATGGCCTTGAGTAAGAAATGAGGCAGACATGAGAATGTAGTATGGACCATGTGTACTCTATATATATAGGACTCTAATTTAGCAGAAACTCCTTGTCAAGTTCTCTTGTGAACTTCTCACTTGATATCTATATTAAGAGATTTACTGCTTGTGTAGTCATTGGTCTTTATGACTAGTGGTTGTTACAATAGTAGAACTCGACAACCTCAGGGGACTCTACATTCTGCAGACTCCTCATCTCTTACTCTTATTCATTCTTGACTGTGAGCAGTGAGCTCAACATCAAAAAAAAACCTAAGCCAGACCCTAGGCATAAAGGGGTATACTAGTCAGGCAGGCAAAGCTTGACCAGTCAGTTGCATGGCTGTTCACATGTGTATATCAGTTGTATTACCTTGTATGGACATAGTAGTTAGATTTCGCATAGTAAACTTGTACTGCAGGATCCACTTGTGACCTATCCATGCAGAGTAGCGGTGTAGTCCATTAAGGAGTGCCTAGATTAGAGGTTTCCTGCTTAGGGATAATAGTATAACAGTTTGATTAGGGCAGTAGTCAGTAAGACAGTAGATAAGTAGTCGGTAGAGAGTGTAAGTGGGATAAGAAGAGTGCCCACTATCACTTACAAAGGATTTACCACTGTTTAGAATCAACAGTGAGAGAATAAAGAAAGATTGTAGTCACTGGAAACAAAGGCCACAGTATTAGTATACCATTGTTAATGAGCAATAAGAAGAATAGACTAGGAGATACTTTTGGTTTGAAGAAGAGATCTTTGAAAGAACAAAATGATAGATATGAGTCAAGTGAATATGGAGGAAATGATTAGGGAGTATGGTGAAGAAGAGATGACTAGAATGATGAAGGAGATAATGGAGAATAATGTGACGATGTTAAAATTACAAAAACATATAGGGGAGTTGCAAGTAGTAGAAGAAGAAAGGAAAAGGAGGCAAAGAAGGAGACAGGAAGAAAAGGAATAAGAGAGAAAAGAGTATGCAGAAAGATGAGAGGAGGAAGAACAAAGGAGATGAAAAGAAAAGGAGGAAGTAGAAGAAAGAAAGAGAGTAGATGAAGAATGGAGAAGGGTAGAAAAAATAAGAATAAAGGAAGAGAGAAGAGCAGAAAAAGAGTAGAAGAAGCAAGAGGAATGGGAAAGAAGGAAAGAAGAAAGAAAGATTAGAGCAATAGAAGAGAGGAAGTGTTTTGAGTGTGGGGGTTTTGGGCATGTCACCTGTCATTGTAGAAATATGAGAAAAGAGGAACCAACATAGGTGCCCTCAAATAGATTTGAAGTGTTGAAAATCAGAGTAATGCAGAAAGGAGAAGGAGGTAGTAAAAAGACCATGAAAGATAGAAGAGAAATATTGAGAGAAGAAAAGACAAAGAGGGGGGTAGAAGTAAGGCAGATAAAAGTGGAAAGAAAGGAGAAAACATTAAGAGAAGTGGTAGTGAAGATTGGGTTAAAGCAAGAGAAAGAAGAGGAAGGAGTGGTGACAGAAGCATTGTTGGATAGTGGGGCAACAGGGTTGGTAATGAGTAAGGAATTTGCAAGAAAGCACAAGTTTAAGAGGATGAAGTTGAAGAAACCAGTATATGTGAGGAATGAGGATGGCACACTGAATTATGCAGGGCCTATAGTAGATACAGTGGAGGCAGAAATATTTTTTAAAGGACATAAGGAGAAAACATCGATAGATGTAATTAGAGGTCAGAAGTGGAGTGTTATATTGGGTATGCCTTGGCTAGGATGCCATAACCCAGAGATAGATTGAAAAACAGGAGAGGTAAAGATGACAAGGTGTCCAGAGAAATGTGGAAAGAAGTGGAGAGTAGGAAAGCAGACAAAGCCAGGATGAAAGAAGCAGGAAGAGAAAAAGGAAAAGAAAGAAATGAGAAGACCAACAATAGAGGAAGAAAAAACAATAGCAAGAATAATGAAAGAAAAGAAAAATAAAGAGAAAGACTTGATAGAGTTGAGAGCGACAGAAGAAATGGTTCCAAGATGGTTCCATAAATATTTGAAGGTGTTTGAAAAGAAAGAGTCAGAAAGGATGCCGACAAGGAAGATCTGGGATCACACCATAGATCTTAGAGAAGGTTTTGTGCTGAAAAAGGGGAAGATATATCCATTATCAAGAGTAGAGAGAGAGGAAGTGCAGAAGTTTGTGAAGGATCAGTTGAGGAAGGGATACATTAGACCATCAAAGTCACTACAAACATCACTGGTGTTCTTTGTACCAAAGAAAGATGGGAAGAAGAGAATGGTGCAGGACTATCGATATCTGAATAGTTGGACAATCAAGAACAATTATCCATTGCCACTGATTTTGAACTTGATAGATAGTATTGGGAAGAAAAAAGTGTTTATGAAGATGGACTTACAATAGGGATATAACAATGTGAGGATAAAAGAGGGAGATGAGTGGAAGGCAGTATTCTCAACACCAGAGGGGTCATTTGAATCCACAGTAATGTTCTTTGGGTTAACTAACTCACTAGCAACGTTCCAGACAATGATGAATGATTTGCTTAGAGATTTAGTAGTAGAGGAAAAGGTAGTAGTATTTATTGATGATGTGATGATAGCAACAGAGACAGAGAAAGAACATGATGAGATAGTAGAAGAAGTATTAAAGAGGCTAGAAGAAAATAATTTGTTTGTAAAACCAGAGAAGTGCATATGGAAGGTTAGAGAAGTGGAATTCTTGGGAGTAATAATAGGGGAAGATGGAGTGAGAATAGAGAAGAAAAAAGTGTAGGGAGTAATAGAGTGGCTAGTGCCAAAGAGTGTGAAGGATGTGTAGAAGTTTTTGGGGTTGGCAAACTATTACAGATGGTTTGTCAAAGATTTTGCAAAGATAGTAAGGCCATTATATGAGATGACAAGGAAAGAGAATAAGTGGAGTTGGGGAGAGAGATAGCAGAAGGCATTTGAAGAGTTGAAGGAGAGGTTTACAACAGAGCCAGTCCTGGTAACACCAGACTTGGATAAAGAAATGAGAGTAGAAGCAGATGCATTAGACTTTGCGACAGGAGAAGTATTGTCAATGAAGTGTGAAGACAAGAAGTGGAGGCCAGTAGCCTATATTTCTAAATTGTTGAATGAAGCTGAAAGAAATTACAAAATTCATGACAAGGAGATGTTGGCAATAATTCAGTGCTTAGAAGCTTGGAGACATTTCTTGGAAGGAGCCAAGGATTGGTTCGAAATTTGAACAGATCATAAGAACTTGGAATACTTCATGAAGGCTCAGAAGTTGAATTGAAGACAGGCAAGATGGTTATTATATTTGTCAAGATTTAATTTCACTTTGAAGCATGTAGCTGGCAAGAGTATAGGAAGAGCAGACAGTTTAAGTAGAAGGGTAGATTGGGCAGAGGGAGTAGAAAAAGATAATGAAAATCAAATAATGTTAAAGGAAGATTGGTTAGAGGTTAGAGCAATGGAGAAGTTAATAGAAGGACCAGAGCAAGAAATAGTAAAGAAGATTAAGAAAGCAAGAGATAAAGATAAAGAAGTGATAAAGATAGTAGAAGAAATGAAGAAGGCAGGAGTTAAGACATTGAGAGATGAGAAATGGTAGATAGAGGAGGGATTAGTGTTGAAAGAGAGAAGAGTGTATGTTCCAAAGGATGAGAAGTTGAGAGTAGAGATTATTTGGCTACACCATGATATGCCAATAACAGGACATGGAAGACAGTAGAAGACAGTAGAACTGGTCATTAGAAATTATTGGTAGCCAGGGGTAACAAAAGAAGTGAAGTGATATATAGAAGGGTATGATCAGTATCAGAGGATGAAGAATAGAGCAGAGATGCTGGCAGGAAAATTAAGGCCTAACTAGGTACTAGAAAGACCATGGTAACATATATTGGTGGACTTTATTACAAAGTTACCAATGTCTAAAGGTCATAATTTGATCTTGGTAGTATGTGATAGGTTTTCGAAAATGTTTCACTTTGTAGCAACAACAGAAAAAACAACAGTAAAAGAACTAGCAAGATTGTTTAGAGATTATGTGTGAAAGTTGCATGGGTTGCTGGAGAGTGTGATATCAGACAGAGGGCCACAGTTTGCAGTAGGATTGACAAGGGAGTTGAATAAGATGTTGGGGATAGAAACAAACCTATTTACAGCTTATCACCTAGAAACAGATGGACAAATGGAGAGGACAAATCAGAAGCTGGAACAATATTTAAGGATGTATGTTAATCATAGGCAGAACAATTGGTCAGAATGGTTGGCAACAGTGGAGTTTGCATTTAACAATAAGGTACATACAGTCACAAAGTCATTACTATTTCAAGTCAACTATGGGAGAAAACCAAGGATGAGCTTTGATATTAGAAAAAAAAGGAAAGAATAAGAAGGCAGAAGAGTTTGCAAGAGAAATAAAGGAGAGACATGAGGAAGTAAGAGCAGCATTAGTGAGATCATAGGAGGAGATGAAGAGACAGGCAGATAAGAGTAGGAAAGAGATAGAGGAGTATAGAGTAGGTGATAAAGTGTTAATTAGTACAAAGGACTTTTCAATGGAGTTGATGAAGAGAGCAACAAAGAAGTTAATGGAGAAGTTTATAAGACCATATGTGGTCAGGAAAATTGTGTCAGAAAATGTGGTAGAATTGGAATTACCAGCATTATTAAGGATATACCTGGTAGTTAATGTGAGAAGAATAGTAAAGTATAGGAAACAGTTAGAAGGGCAAAAGAAGATTCCACTGCCTCCTATTGAGGTAGCCGGTGAGAAGGAATACGAAGTAGAAGAGATTTTGGATAGACAAGAGAGAAGAGGAAAGAGAAAGTATTAGATAAAATGAAAAGGGTATATGGCAAAAGAAAATACATGGGAGAGATTAGAGAATTTGAAGAATGTAATGAAGAAGGTAAAAGAATTTGAGAAAGGAAGATTTGAAGAATAAATACAAAGAATAAGATTGAAAAAAGAAAAGAAGATAAAGTTAAATCTAGAAGTAGAAGAGTTCAAGAGAGAGGAATTGCCAGAGAGATATATAGCAAAATTGTTATATAGGTGGGATGATGAGAAATTTGATGAAGAATATCTGAAAAAATTAGAAAGGAATTGGAATAGGTGGAAGAATGAGAGGAAAGAGGGGGAGAAGGAATATATGAAGAAGCTAGAAGAAAGTTTTGAATGGAATAAGAGGGATAAGCAGATAAGTAAGAGGATCTGGGGGGACAAAAAAGAAGTTTCTCTGGAAGTGGAACCTTAAGAGGGGGTACTGTTATGGGATGTTGGAACACTAACAATTTTTATTTTTCTTTTCTTTTATTTTTCTTTTCTTTTCTTTTTATTTTGGATGATGAAGAAGGCACATGACACATGATGTGACATCATAGGCCTAGAACATAGTAGAAGGATCTGGAAGATGATGTCAGGACATATATATACAACATGGTGGTCTTGAGTAAGAAATGAGGCAGACATGAGAATGTAGCATAAACCATGTGCACTCTGTATATATAGGACTCTAATTTAGCAGAAACTCCTTGTCAAGTTCTCTTGTGAACTTCTTACTTGATATCCATATTAAGAGATTTACCACTTGTGTAGTTATTGGTCTTTGTGACTAGTGGTTGCTATAACATTCTAGCTATTCTCAATTCTACTTTGCTAGATAACTTATCAATATATGACTAGCCTAATGTCAAGGCTCTTTGGGCTTATCTATAGACTGTTATAGAAATACCTAGTCTAATGTTGGTTTTTACCAACTACTAGAGAACAGTTATATTTTAAATTTCTAGTGATCAGGACTCTGCTTCTCAGATTGCTGAGCTTGATTTTCCTTATATAAGACTCTATGAGAATGATTGCAATATTTCTCTTTCTTTACAGATTGATGATTTTTTAAGTTCCTTGACTCAGTTTATTTAATCTATGTAAACTTAAATATACATATATAGCTCTAAGTTAGAACAGATTTGTTTTATTTGACTCATTTATTACTATGAATCTCTCTAAATGTGAAAAGGCACTATGTTTCTTATATAAGAGTAAGAAAGCATCTCATGGCAGCTTTTATAAAGATGAATAGTTCTTAGATTTTAGTGACTTTGCCCACTTTACTTTGTTTGAGTCTGACTTTGTTGATATGACTTTGGATCATTATAGTTGAGTTGAAACTACAAACTCAAAAGTACTATTATTTATAGTTGCTTCTGGTACTGTTCTGATTGAACATGAAATCTTTAACCTTGAGAAAGAGACTACTAAAGTTGCTGTATAAGAACTATACCAAGTATATTATATCACTGGTATGCAGATGTATCTTCTCTCTACTAAACAAATTCTTTAGTCTGGATTAAGAGTAAAAGGCAATAAAAGTGGTTCTACTTTTTGTGATAAGTTTGGCGATGCTGTTCTATTGGCTACTCCTCACCTTTGGGACAATATCTAGATTGTAAGAACTTATATTCTCAAGTGTAATGTCCTTAATTCTGTAAGTCTTACAACAAGACATCTAGACTTTGAGACTTTGCATCATTGTTTTGAACATGCCTCTGATAATGTTATGTATTATATTTTTGACAATGTTAAAAATATAAGGAAGATCCATTTCCTAGTATAGAAACATATTTGCTATGATTACATTCTTGGAAAGATATACTAATATAGTTTTTTTATTCAAAGTACAAGTAGGAGATTACAGTCCTTGATGACTATTCCTTCTATTGTGACATTGCTTTTCTATACAAAAAGTCTAAAGCTATAGAAGTAATTAAGTCAATTTTCCAGATATAGTTAAATACTACTTCCCATCCTGTGAAGAGGTTGTATACTGACAATGGAGAAGAATATATAATATCAGAATTACAATCCTTTCTAAGAGAGCAAAAGATTATCCATGAGACTAGTACTTTATATATACACTAACAGAATGGTCATGCTGAATAATTGAACTATACCTTGCTTAAAAAGACATAGTCAATATAACTTGAAGCATGCTTACTAGATTTCTGGCAGGAGTTTGCAATAGCAGTTGTAGCTTATGTATATAATTGCATATCTATTAGGTATCTCAAATAGAAAACATCTTAGGAGATTTTTGGGTAATAAATCTAAAAAATTGCACTTCCATGTCTTTGGCTATAGAGCTTATATATTTCTATCCAGTGAAGTTTATGCTAATAAACTTGCACCATGTTCTAAATAATGATATTCATCAGGTATAAGAATAATGATTATTGCTTTATATGCTATATATAAGAAAATGAGTGCAAATTGTACAATAAGTTATTGGACAAAATAAGTCTAGAGATAGAGTCATCAGTATTTGACTCTTCTAGAAAAGATGGACTTGCTCCAGTATCCATTCTACACACCCATTCCTCCTATTCAAAACAATCTTCCTACTTATTCTTCTTTACCTTCTCTTTTTTATAAGTTTATATTTCTCTCACCTACTCCAAGGTCTAAAAAGCTCAAAGTAGAGATTAAAAAGGATGAAAATATTAGCTCTGATATTGAGATGTAATCACTCAGCTCTCAACAATCTTTGCAACCTGCTTTGTAAACACTGCAAGAAGGTCTTGAATTGAGAAGATCTAAGCATCAAACTCAGATACTCTTTAGAAAAGGAAATATTTATAGGTAATAAGAACACTATACTAATATCTTGTGGAATCCTTTATAGCAGCTAAGAAAGAGGTTTTCCAGCTCCAATATGGCTTGTGATAGGCATGAAAATGCTTGTTAGGAATCTGTTATGGGACACTTTGGATATTAACAATTTTTATTCTCTTTTCTTTTATTTTTTCTGATTTTATATGGATTTTCTTTTTCTTTTTTCTTTTGAATGATGAAGAGGCATGTGATATAGAAGTCACATGACAGGTCACATGATATGATGTCATAGGCCTATAACATAGTAGAAGGGTCTAGAAAATAATGTCAGGGCATATGGAGACAACATGGTGGCCTTGAGTAGGAAATGAAGTAGACATAAGGATACAACATGGATATGACAGACTACATGTAAAAACATATATATAGGACTCTAATTTAGCAGAGACTCCTTGTTGAGTTCTCTTGTGAAATTTCCACATTATATCCACTTAAGAGATTTACTCACTATATAATCATTGGTCTTTGTAATTAGTGGTTGCCACAACAGAATCATAAAGAAATTATCAGAATATACAATGATTTTCTGATAATCTACTACCTAGAATAGTAAGAATAAATGGAGTTGATTATCCATATAACTTATTTGACAATATTATTGAGATAAATAGGACCTTATATAATATCCAGTGAGAAGGCAAATGCCTAATTATTGTTGATAATAATAGAAATAGAATGGACATTTTATTTTTTACAGATAAATTAGCTGAGCTAGTTATCATTAGCTACTTGGTATGTCTTATAAGAGTAAAACAAATTTACTTTCTCTTAGCACAATGTGTAGTAGAGTCTTGCCCAATTCCTAAAAGTTTTAGAGATGTCACTAGATTGCCAGCTAGGATTCAAAGGAAGCAACTTGAGTTCTGCCTTAAGAAGCTAAAATTGCTTAAAGATAGAAATGTTTATGAAGTTGTGGACCTTCCTAAGAGAAAGAAAGTAATTAAGAATTGTTAGATATTCAATATAAACTCTGATGGCTATTATAGATCTTGTCTTGTTGTAAAAGGATTTTCTCAGGTTGAAAAAATTGACTTTGATGAATTATTCTCTCTAGTTGTCTTCTATGAGACAGTATACCTATTTTTAGCTGTTGCTGCTCTTAAAGATTGGAATATCTGTAGTGTTGATATAAAAACTGCTTACTTTTGTAGTGACCTAGATAAGGAAATCTATATGGAATAGCCTAAATATTTTAGGCTACTTGGAAAAGAAAAGAAAGTCTAGTGACTACACAAGGCATTGTATGGCCTTAAGCAAGCTGGCTTATTCTAGTAGTAGACTATGACTAAGTTAATGACAGTACTAGGATAGAATCTAAGTGATATAAATCTAATGCTGGTGTATATTACTTCATTGATAAAGAAACTAGAGAGCTTGTTATAGCAATAATTTATGTTGATGATATTTATTTCATGAATTCAAAAAATTTCCCACTTCTTTTAGAGTTAAAATAAAAATTTATAATAAAATGGGAATGTTATGACCTTAGAGAAACTAAAGATTTTCTTGGAATGTGTATAAGTTCTAGCCACAAGGATCAAAGAATCTTTGTAGACCAATCTAAGTACTTAAACAAAGTTCTAGCATACTATAATAGGTTTGCAATGCTTTCTGGAGTAATGTAAAATATATTCTGCTGCAACCTAAACAATAGGGATATGTTGAGAGAAGTGATAGTAAAATTGGGCTAGAGAGGATTGATATACAAAAAGGAGTGACAGTAGAAGTATTATTGGATAGTGGAGCTACAGAGCTAGTAATGAGTTCAGATTTTGTAAGAAAGCAGAGATTCAAGCTGAAAAAAATGGAAAGACCAATTTATATGAGAAATATGAATGGGACTTGAAATAAAGAGGGGCTGGTAGAATACATAGTAGAGATAAACATTTACTACCAGAGACATAGGGAGAGGACAGAGATAGATATGATAAGAGGACAGAAGGTGATTTTGGGAATATCCTGGCTTGCTCACCACAACCCTAAAATTGACTAGAGAACAAGAAAGGTAAAAATGATAAGATATTCAGAGGAATGCAGAAAGTAGTGGAGACTAAAGCAGGAGAAATCAGAGTGGGAAAAGCAGAAGAAAGAAGAAAAGAAAGAGGAAGAGGGAAATAAATAAGAGGAGAAAGAGCAAAAAGAAAAAGAAAAGGAAAAATCAAGAAAAGAAAGAACAATGAAAGTAAAAAAAGTTGGAGAGAAATAGGAAATCTGGAATGAAGAAGAAGAGACAGCAAAATTAGATAAAGAGGTAAAATGGCTGGTATCAGAAAGATTTCACAACTGGATCCATGTCTTTAACAAAAAAACCAGTGAAAGGATGCTTACAAGGAAATTATGAGATTATGCTATTGATATAAAGAAAGGATTTGTACTAAGAAAGGGGAAGGTGTATTTGTTATCAAGAGAAGAGAGAGGAAGTGCATGAATTCATTTTGGAACAATTGAGAAAAGAGTATATCAGACCCTCAAAGTTGCCTCAAATGGCATTTGTATTCTTTGTAGAGAAAAAAATGGAAAAAAGCATATGATACAAGATTATAGATATCTTAATGAGTGGACTATTAAGAATAATTACCCTCTACCTCTTATTTTAGATATCATAGAAAACATAGGCACAAAAAAGGTATTCACAAAGATGGACTTAAGATGGGGGTATAATAATGTACAAATAAAGGAGAGGGATAAGTGGAAGACAGCATTCACTACATTAGAGGGGTTATTTGAGCCAACTGTGATATTCTTCAGATTAACAAATTCACTGGCAACTTTTCAGACTATGATGAATGAAATCTTATGGAATCTCATTAATATTGGGAAAGTGGCAAGTTTTATTGATGATGTGATTGTAGAAACAGAAATAGAGGAGGGACATGATGAAGTAGTGGAAGAAGTGGTGAAGAGGTTAGCAGAAAATAACCTATATATAAAACCAGAAAAATGCAAATAGAAGGTGAAGGAAGTAGAGTTTTTAGAAGTAGTGATAGGACCAGAGGGGATCAAGATAGAGGAAGAGAAGGTGAAGAGTGTCTTGGATTGGCCAACTCTGCAAGAGGTTAAAGATGTACAGGACTGGCAAACTACTATTAACAGTTCATTAAAGATTTTGCAGTGATAGCTAGACCATTTCACAATATGGTAAAGAAAGAGCAGAAATAGAAATAGACAGAGAGGTAAGAAAAGGCATTTAGGGAGCTGAAGGAGAGATTTATGAAAGAGCTGGTGTTAACAGTACTAGAGCCAGACAAAAAAATAAGAATGGAAGTAAATACATCAGACTATGCTACAAGAGGTATATTATCCATGGAGAGTGAAGATGGAAGATAGAGACTGGTGGCATATCTTCCTAAATTATTGAATGAAATAGAGTGAAACTATGAAATTCACAATAAGGAGACATTAGCAGTAATCAGGGGACTAGAGACTTGGAGATATCTATTAGAAGATGCTAAGTTCAAATTTGAGGTCTAGACTGACTATAAGAATTTAGAATATTTTATGAAAGCACAGAAGTTGAATCAAAGATAGGCTAGATAGGCTTTGTATTTGTCTAGATTTGATTTTACTTTAAAGCATGTACCAGGAACAAGAATAGGGAAAGCAGATAGTTTGAGTAAGAAGCTAGACTGGAAGGTGTGAGTGGAAAACAATAATGAAAATCAAAAATTGATAAAGGAGAAGTGGGTTAGAGGGATAATGAAGATAGTGGTAGAGGGACCAGAAACAATGTTAATGGAAAAAATAAAAAAGGCAAGAGGGAATAACAAAGAAGTATTAAGAGTCATAGAAGAGATAAAGAAAGCAGGGGTGAGAAATCTGAGAAGCAATGAGTGGGAAATCAAGAGAGAATTAGTGTTGAAAGAGAAAAAAGTATATGTGTCAAAGGATGAGGAATTGAGGATGAAAGTAATCCAGTTGCATCATGATACACCAGTGGTAGGCCATAGAGGAAGGTAAAAGACAATAGAGTTGGTAACAAGGAATTACTAGTGGCCAGGGATAACAAAGAATATTGGAAAATATGTGGAGAGATATGATGCATGTTAGAGAATGAAGAATAGGGCAGAGGCACTAGCAGGGAAGTTGGTGGCAAATGAGGTACTAGAGCAGTCATGGACATACTTGATGGTAGACTTTATTACAAAGTTACTGCTAGTGGTAGGAAAAGATACAATATTAGTGGTGTGCAATATATTGTCAAAAATGGCTCATTTTGTGGCAAAAATAGAAGGAATATTGGCAGAGGGTCTAGTAGGACTATTTAAATAATGTGTAGAAGTTACATGAGTTGCCAGAAAAAGTGATTAGTGATAAAGGACCACAGTTTGCAGCAGAGTTGATAAAGGAGTTAAATAGGATGTTGGGGATTGAGATGAGGTTGTTGATGGCATTCTATTCACAAATAGATAGGCAGATAGAACAAATGAACCAAGAGTTGGAGCATTACTTGAGATTCTTTACAGAGTACAGACAGAGAGATTGGCCAGAATAGTTGGCGACAGTGGAGTTTGCAGTGAATAATGAGATTCACATAGCAACCAAAGTATTGCTCTTTGTGGAAAATTATGGGAGAGAGTTGAGAATGGGAATGGATATTAGGAGAAAAGGAAAAGTAGAGAAAGTAACAGAGTTTGTGGAGAGAATGAGGAAAGTTCAGAAAGACACTGGAGTTGCATTAAGGAAGACTCAGGAAGAAATGAAGTGGCAAGCAGATAAAGGGAGAAGAGAAGTAGAAAGGTGGAAAAAAGGAAACAGAATAATGTTGAGTACAAAGGACTCAGTGTTCAGGGAGAAACCAACAAAGAAGTTAACAGAGAGGTATATGGGACCATATGTGATAGAGGAGATAGTGTCAAAAAATGCAGTGAAGTTGAAGTTACCAGCCTCTATAAAGATTTATCCAGTGGTTAATGTGAGTAGAGTAGTGAGATATAGGGAACTGGGAAAGAGACAAAAGGTAGAGAAACCAAAATAAGTAGAAGTTGATGGAGTAGAAGAATGAAAGGTAGAGAAAATGTTAAATAAAAAGAAAGTAAGAGGTGTGATGAAGTATCTAGTACAGTGGAAGAGATTTACAGTGGAGAACAATACATGAGAGAGGGAAGAAGATTTAGAGAATACAAAAGAAGTAGTAGCAAAGTTTAAAGAAAGGATGAATGCAGAAGTTAGGAGACAAGAAAAATTAAACATGGCAGAAGAAATAGGCTTTAGGCAGAGTGAGTGACTGGAAAAGTACACAGCAAGAATTCTGTATAGATAGGATAATGGGAAGTTTAAGAAGGAGTATTTAAGGAAGCTAGAAAGAAATTGGGTAAAGTGGAAGAAAAAGATACTACAGAAAGCTAATGGTTCCTCCAGGAGTAGGAACCTTGAAGAGGGGGTAATGTTAGAGTTGTGATCCTTGGACTTAACATTTTTCTAATATTCTTTCATTTTTTATCTTTCTTTCTCTTTTTTTTTTCTTTTACTTTTACTTCTTATAGATGATGAAGAGGCATGTGACTGCAGTCACATGACATATCACATGAGGTGATGTCATAGGCTTAGACTTGAGGAGAATAAGGCATATCAATAGTATATTTACCTTATGAAAAACATATAATATACTCATGGTTAAGGTATGGACATTAGAGCAGGAGTATTTATCATTAGCATAGACCAGGGCCTCTTAGTATATAAGTTTGTAATACTAATGTCTTAAGTGAGAGAGAGTATTGTGAGGTATTCTGCTTAGTAAGCATATAGCTTACAATTAGTAGTCCTAATCAGGTAGCTAATGTAAAATTTTTACATAGATTGAACTTACACTAATACTGCTTGTCTTCTATTGTTGCTTACTCACTCTTTCTCAGCTCTTAATTAAAGTATATACTATAGGTAAGTGGTTGCTAGTCATTCATACTGCACCATGCTACTATACATTCTGTTTCTTCCAACATGATCTTCTATTTAGCATCTGCTGCTTCACTCTTATTAATAAATGCTATCTTAGTTTTTTCTACAAACTTTAAACTATATAAAAATAGACTAGTACTTGTTAATAAAAAGAGAACCTGAGTATACTTGTTATATTTCTAGTAGAGTTGAGAGTGGTGCCTAGTTATATAAGCTGCCAATTGCCTATACTACACATTGTTGTTTCAGAATTCCTTCTAATGTATATCAGTCATTACTATTAGAATAAGATAATGACCATACTAGAAATTGTTATAACTTAAAGATCTTAGAGTTAGTCAATGAGAAGAACCTTGTATTAGAGTTAACACAAGAGAACTCAATAGAGAACTCTGTACAGAATTATCTATCTTATATATTCAGACTGATAGTCTATACTACTATTTTGATTAGTCTACCCTAAATGATCATATATTATACATGTTATATGATATTATTCCTTTCAGAACTTTCTACTACATTTCATTATATCATATGACTGATATGTGATACTGGATCTTGTCATATGATCATGTAATGTCACACTTAAACTCTAATCTTTAGTTTCTCAAAATAGAAAATAAATCAAAATCAAAAGAAAAATAAAATAAACTTAAGTTCATTGTTTGTAATTTTGATAGAAATCAAATCTGGGATTAGCTAAAATTGTATTGGCAGACTATTATGATAACAAATATATGTCAACTACTATTATATACTGAAACTATCTTTTAGACTTATATATATCAATATATATCTATTTCTTTTTTATCCTAAAAATGGACAATATTTATTGTATATATTATATTATTATCATTATAAGCATTTATACTACAAGTTAGCATAATATATTCCTTAGTTATCATGCTGTTTTCAAAAGACTAAGATTAGTTACTATTCTATACTCTTGCTATTCATCTTACTAACTATTATTGAGTTCTTATATCACTTATATTCTTTTATTAACTATTAGACTTATATGGTCTATATTAGGATAACTGGACAGAGACATGGAGTTTGTACTTTAAGCCTAAGTTTTATTACTTAAATATTATACAAAACAAAACTTACTTCTAGAAGAAACCTGAGAAAACAGAATAAGATTTTCTAAAGGTAGCAATTATTTTAAATACTTTAAAGTTTATTTCTATCTAGTAGAACAATATTAATATAATTTAGAAATGATAGTATCCAGATAGTTAAAAATTATGATGTAAATATCTAGAAAATTTACCAGAAAAAGTAAAAGCTTATCTAATAGTAATAAAATGTTGGAATTTGCAAACTAATTGCAAGTCTAGTTGCTTTGACTATTGCTTTGACTATTGCTTGGATCTTGGATATTATTTTTTTACATATATATAATAGTATATAGGTCAAACTCCAAGTTATAATATAGATAATACTTATCTTATTTCTGAGATTTATTCTTCTTTAATAAAACTCATTATTTTTAAGCTATACCTTCTTACTCAAGAATAGCACTTATTCATTTTTCAAAGTTATATCTTTTTTTATAAAGGTTGTTGTCATATACAAGTCTATCCATCCAGAAATTACATCTCTGCAGTGATATCACCTCCAAATTATACAAGCCCACCTTTCACAGTAGCTACCTCTCACAACATATCTTACAGTGGTGTTGTAACCATCCAGGTATTCTGTTTTCTATGGTGGAGATACTTCTATTCAACTCAGTCTTCTATGACAAAGTTACTCCTGTCAGTGTCTCAACACTAAAACATCTGCTTGGGGTAATAGGGGCTATACCACTAAAACTCCAAGTATCTCCTATAATAAGTATCTGTATATAAGACTAGTAGTTACACTGTTATAGAATGCTTTGGACACTAATATTTTTCTTTTTCTTTTATCTATTTTTCTTGATTTTATATTTCTTTTCTTTTTAGTGACATTGCAGTTACATGACATGTCACATCATGTGACATCACAGGCCTAGAATGTAGTAGAAGGATCTGGAAGATGATGTCAGGACACATGTATACAACATAGTGGCCTTGAGTAAGAAATGAGGTGGACATAAGGATGTAGCATGAACTATATATATTCTGTATATATAGAACTCTAATTTAACAGAGACTCCTTGTTGAGTTCTCTTGTGAACTTTCCACTCTATATCCTATTAAGAGATTTACTCGTTCGTGTTATTATTTGTCATTGTGATAAGTGGTTGTTACAACATACATTATAATTTGCTAGTCTGATAATTAACAAAGATAAACTCTTATCAAACTCAATCTCTAATGTTCAATGGTGATACATCAAATTTGCAGACTTTTATTCCTGGTGTGAACTGTATCTGATAGTAGTATTCAAACTCCAAATATATTCAATAGAGTTTACTTCTATTTATATCCAATCTCCATCTCTGTAAAAATATGGATTAATTTAAATCTGACCACTTGTTAGAGCTAGACAAAAATATTAATACTACTTAGTATAGAGATATTTTTAATAGTCTTATTCCATCTTTACTTGAGTTTCATTCTGTCTTATATACAATTCATTGTATATAAGGCTAGTAGTTACACTGTAATAGCTAGTTTAATAATCAACAATAAAGCTAATTCTAACCTCTCTAAACCTTTCCCTAAAATATATAACTTATAAAAAGTATAACACATAAGTTGAAGGTTGTTCGGAAGTCTATATCTATACATTATAGATAAGTCTGAGTATTTGATCTGTATATTCTATATTTTTCCTATAAAATTTTTCTATTCAAGTGGAAGCTATGCTTAATAGTAACTACTTATATATCTTGTACTTGATTTGTATACAGCACTTTGACTTTTATTCTAAAGTCTATAAAGTAATAATCTACTGAAGCTGTTATATACAAATCCAACTACATTCTATCAAACATACAGATAATATCTCTTCTCTTATCCAGTATAAATCAATTCTATTTATTCTATATCAATTATTTTTTGGACATTCTTATTAAACTTTTTAGTAACTTTATGAAACTCTATTCTAATATTCAAGAATTACTCAGATCTAGAATAATTACTTACAGTCTTTATTTCCTTGATACTATCTTAGGTAGAGTACTTAGTATATAAGTCAGATAGTTACATTATACATTCTTATTCTAAAAATCAACCAAAACTAGTATACTCTTCTAGTATTGATAATAATATATCTCTCTACTCTTTGAGTAGAATAACTCTCCTAAATCTCTCTAAGTATACTCTTTGAAATATATGACTAATGCAATAAGTAGATTCCAAAAGTTTGCTATGAATCTCAGTATCACAAACTTCATTCAGCTTGTATTTCTACAACCAGTAGACTGATTTTCACAAACTAAGTTGCACTGTAAAGCCCCAAATAAGAGCTATCCACACATATACAGGATGTACAAAAACAACAACAAATGACTGAGATATCAGGCTATCAGTAGCTGTAAAAGCTTTGTCTGCTAATATCTCATGAATGGCTAAATGGATTCACACAATTGAACTTGCATTGGAAAGTGCTCATCAAATCCATTTCCAACAATATATGATACATATCAAAGCAATAAGTATTGGTAAAGATACAAGTATATCAATGTAGTGACATAATTAGTTATCTTCTAAAATTAGCCTGATAGCTGCTATGACAGATGACAGCTCCCATTAGATATGAGTTTTGATCATGTAATGGCAACAGCTTGCATATGAACCATCACTCTTTTGTATATATACTTCTGTGTCTGAGAATTAGATTTCAGACTTAACAACATCAATTTTCATCAATCTTTATTCTTTATTATCTGTATTGATCTTAATTATTATTGTTATCATTATTGAACTTCTGAATCACTTCTAAATCTCTAAAAGTGTACCCAAGGTTCAGGTATCACAAATAAGTGAGTAGTTCATTTTGTGATACTCAGTTGCCAAGATATAAGCTGTAAGAGAATTAGTCTTATATTAAGAAGTTTTAAGTATCTAGAAACTCCAGATGATATTTAAGTAAAGTATTCTACTGTTATATCACTACCATATATACTATAGTAGGATAGTCCAAGTACATAGTTTGTATACTTAACCAATCAATATCTACAACTATAATCAACTAAATAACTATAGTACTACTGTAATAGACTAGATAACAGGGATTAAAATAAGATTATTAGTCCATTAGGAGCTAGTCTAGATAATAATCAGCCTAAAAGCATAACTAAGCCTCTGTAGAGTAGATCTAGACTTATAATATTACTAATATCTTCTGATATAAACCATATCTAATAAGAATATTTTATTACTTTCTATATTATATAACTATGATTATGTATTATTTTATATATTTTAATAGTATCACATTATATAACTTTCTTCATAAGAATCTAAGTAAATAAATAAATAATATAATTTTGATAAAAAATAAAAGAAATATTAAGATATTTTATAATAATAGATATAACATATAAGTATAAGTTGAAGTTAAGGTTATTATCTACACCTATTATTACAATTTTAAGCTTAATTTAGACTATAGTTAAAACAAAGACTTAAAAAATACTAGAGTAGTAAGCTTAGCATAGTATAGATAATTAGTGGCTACTTACTAAATATATTATTCTGGTTTCAGAACTATAATAGAGAGTTAGATATTAGAAAATAGTAAACTTAATAATAATAGTAAAATTTCCAATACTCTTCTTTACTTAAGATATTAGCTATATTATAAGTAATTTTTTCAGTTTCATTATAGTTAGTATAGGCTTGATTCTAGGACTATATTTTTACCAAGTCAGTATATTACTTGATTATATGTATAACTTCTTGTGAATATATTTACAGAGTAACTCAAACTTATCTTTTTAAAGAAAGATTTGAGAAGGTTAGAATAGAAATTATAATAACAGAAGTATGTTGTTATTAACATTGGAGCTAAGTTAGATAACTGGAAATTGATATTAACTTTTGTCAATTATTAAACTAGCTATTATAATGTAACTGTAAGAAGATCAAACTTTTTACTACTTCTGTTGTTTAAACAATATATTTTACCACTAAATTCTATATTCAAAGTAATAAGCTTCTTATGCTTTGAACTTCACTGAATTTCACTATTGAAGTTTATCACTTCTTAAAACTCTTATAATTATTACTTACCAGATTTATGTGTTTACTAGAATAGTGATAGTGACAGTTTCTGAGATGTTGGTGTAAAAAGTTACCAAAAAAGTAGAGTTCAATGGTGAAATTGGTAATGATGCTAAAAAGAAAGTACAAAGAAATTCAGAGTCTACAAGAGAATTAGTAGACCTAGAGTTTACCAAAGAGTAGTTCTAGTTAGAAACCCAGAAAAATTCAAAGATACTATTATTGTTATGGGACACTTTGGATATTAACAATTTTTATTCTTTTTTCTTTTATTTTTTCTGATTTTATATGGATTTTCTTTTTCTTTTTTCTTTTGAATGATGAAGAGGCATGTGATATAGGAGTCACATGACATGTCACATAATATGATGTCATAGGCCTAGAATATAGTAGAAAGGTCTGGAAGATAATGTCAGGGTATATGGAGACAACATGAAGATACAACATGGACATGATAAACTACATGTAAAAACATATATATAGGACTCTAATTTAGCAGACTCCTTATTAAGTTCTCTTGTGAAATTTCCACATTATATCCACTTAAGAGATTTACTCGCTATATAATCATTGGTCTTTGTGACTAGTGGTTGCCACAACAATTATAGTGGATGTATAGCTTGAGATTCAGACCATTGCTAAAGAAATAGAATATAACTATAGAAAAGGATAGTCTAATAATATTGTTCAAGTGTGGTTCACACTTGAGAGATAAAAGTCTAAAGAAGTTTGTGAAGTTCAACAAGTATGGAAACTTATCAAAGCCCAATGAAAATTTGAACTTTTTGGAATAATCTTAACTTATATGTTATATCTTCTACTAGTTATAGGATTGCAATTTTAGAGGAAGGTCTTGAAAAGTAGAATTAGAAGTTATAAGAAAAGAAATAAGTATATTGTTATTAACACTGGAGTTTAGTATTAACTTTAGTTAATTATTAGGCTTGTTAAATATGGTTTACACTTTGTTATTCAAGATCTAATAGGATATCTTAGAAGTCTAGATAAGTAATTAATATATTATTTGAGAATATAAAAGATAGGTCAGAATGATCTTTGGCTTTAGCTTGTATACTATGTCTTTACTAGCCATATTAGTTATATATTTCAAAACAGAACTTGAAGAACTTAATGAGTAGTAAGATGTGTCATTACTAACATTAGAAATAAGTATTAGTTTTAGTTGATTTTCAAGACCTCAGATATTAAAAGATAAAGATTTATGGAGCTAACAAATGCTAGCAAAGACATCCAAGATAAAATAGAGAGATATGATTCATACTAAAAGAAGTTGGAAAGTATAAATAAGAAAAAAGAGATTATTTGTGGGTTGGAACAGATATATACAAAATAACTACTAATTTTAAATATATAAATGGAAACTCTATATAAAAGTCTAAGGATTTATAAAGTTTGAGAAAAAATAACTTTATTATGGAAAAGAGAGAAAATGAATACAAATAATCATAGAGTTTGATATAAATAAGACCAAATAACCATAGATTTTATTATAAAAATAAGTCTATTATAAAATATAAAATACTAGTAAAGTTTTAATATAAATAAGGTCAAATAACCATAGAGTTTTAATACTAAAATTACTATAACTTAAGCTAAAAGATTAAGCAAAAGAAAAACTTTATATAAAGTTTATATAAGAAAACTAAATAGAGTTTTTGTCATATATTAGTCTATCTTATATATTATAAATTATAGTTTGTATGCATATTATAACCAGTCTATCTTAAGTTTATATACTTTTCATAAGACTAATATACTATTATTATGTTATATAATTATATAATATGTGACTGTAATAAATGTTATACTTTTGTTGTAATGTGTAATAGTTATGATATCACACTAAGCTCTAACACTAAGCCCTATATAAGAAAAATAACCACTTTAGTAGTAACTATTACTACTACTCATCAAGAAATTATATTTATATTAAATAAGAAATATATTTAGAAAAGAAAACCATTCATGTGAAAATTATAGAAGATATTAGAAGAGTATGGGAATATTATCTAACACATGTAAATATAGATCCTAGGTAATCTTAACTTTAGTAGATATACTATATTTTCATATGTTGTGATAGTTATATTTGGAAAGAGAATTATAATAAGAAATAAAGTATAAAGAATATCAAACTTTTAAGCATAAGCACTCAGAATAGTACACTATACTGGTTTATTTTCAAACTAAAGAACTACAGAGTATCTAGATATCTTGAATACTAATATTAAAACTATTCAAAAATTAGAAGAGATAAATAACTACTTTGGATATACTAAAATTAAGTCTGAAGTTTCATGAAGATTATAAAGAACTATATGATCAATAATAGAGTAATCAGACATAAAAAAAACCAGATAAATCCATATAAGAAGAATATTATATATTAAGTTTATCTATTCAGAAGACTATTTTTCATAATCATCTTCTAGTTTTTTGAATATTTGGTCTTTTATAATAGGTAAACTTCTATTGAGCTTAGTTTTTTTATAGCAAAGTTCTTTTATTTAGTCTCTCAGTATTTTAATACTAAAATCTAAAACCTCCACTTGAGGTTATATACTAAAATCCCCAAGTATCTCCTAACTATCTAACTTGTATATAAAACTAGTTATACTGTAAATTACTAGTTTAATAATTAACAAAGATACTTTGTTGGAGTTAAAGATAGTAGACTTAATTTTAATTTTAATTCTAGACTTAGAGTTAGGGTTTAGCATGATATTACAAACTGTCACATATTAATCACATAATCATATGTTATATAAAAGGTTTTAAAACAATAATGTTATTCTATATGTCAATAGCATATAATATACATAGCTTTTAGGGTAGGCTAAGGTTAGTATAGCATAGACTAATAGTCAAGACATATTCACTAAAGAGGCTAATTATCTTCTTGATCTCTAATTTGTATTATTTAACTTGTTTAGATAGTCTCATCTGTCTCTGGTCTAAGTATCATTTATAGTCAAAACTCTAGTATAATAATAATTCAACCAATGAACAATTGGCCAGTGTACTTGGTTATATTGCTAATTTACTTAATGTTAATCAGACACTTGGTTCCAACTCTAATCCAAGAGAAACTAAAGCCTGTATCTCTAACACTTTTAGCAGTACTGGTCTTAACAAGCTTAATAATTTTTTTTTCTAATATCAACTTTATTTCTGTGTAAACAGAGCTCAATTTAATACTATTATTTAAGAACATAGAAGATAGGGTTGGAATAACCTTCAGCTTCAACTTATGTACTATATTTCTATGAGTTGTACTAGTTATATATTTTGGAAGAGAACTTAGAAGACTTAGAGATTTGAAGATATTAGGAGGTAACAAGATATGTTGTCACCAACATTAGAAGAGTGTGTTAGTTTTGGTTGATTTTTAGGATAAAACTTTTATAATGTAAAATATCAGTTTATATACTAGATATACTACTTAGAATACTCATCTGGAATAGAACTGCTAAGTAAGTTACTCTATATACTGGTGATCCTCAGATATTAGAGATAGAAGTCTATAGAGTTTGGCAAGAAACTAGCAAAAATATTCTAGGGGAAATAGAAAGAGATAATCTGTACCAGAAGAGATTAGAGAGTATAGATGAGAGAGAAAGTATTATTTGTAAATTGAGATAAATGGTTAGAATAGGATGTGATAGATATAGATATTGCAAAAATTTATTTTGTAATAATCTATTTATTTAGAGTTACTTAGGACTAGTTTGAGATGGACCTTAACTAAAAAGACCAAAGTATCTTTTAAGACTAGCTCTCCAACTAAAACTTCTTTGTTGACAAACTATGTCAATATTTTAATCTCTTGGACCATATTAATGAAATAGCCAATATGCTGGATAATCTTTATATGAAGCCAAGTAATAAGATATCTACTTACAGTATGAGTTTCATATACTATGTATTATAACTTAAGTCTCAGTGATAAGATGATAAAAGCATACTCTTATATTGAGTAACATAAGAAAACTTGATAGAGTTCTAAAAACAAGATAGTTTATCTTATATACTACATACCATAGTCTGTACATATACCTTCCATAAGGCCAACATATTGTTGTGATACTATATAATGTCATCTATTTCAAAATTTTCTATATTCTTCTTTGTATTATATGATTGTGTGATTTGTGATAGTGACAGGTATTACAATTCTGTCATATGTGACATCACCTTACACTTTTTATTTATATCTAAAAGTGAAAGTGAAAACTAAAATAAAGTAAAAGAAAAATAGAAAATAAAATAAAATAGAAAGAAAACAAAATCAAAACTAAGTCTACTATTCAAAACTCTGACACTATACTTTTTAACTAGAATTATTACTAGAGACTTTTCAATTGGATTTAGAATCTCATTTCTATCTGAAAACAAGACAAATTCACCTTATTCTAGAACAAATTTACTTTAGTGATAACTATTGATTACTATTACTAGGAGCATGACTGCAAATGCTACCATACAAGACAGGCAGAAAAGAAAGCTCTTGAATCTCACTTCTAGAAGCAAGATAAGGCTTTCTTTGCTAGTAATACTATAGACTCTTAGAATAAATCAAATAAATCTTTAGTAACTTCATTTGCAAAATTATTACCTTCCAAGACATTTAATACTTTATTCACTGCTTCTAAGAAGTAATCCAATTCTCTGTAGATAGATCTTTCTTCCAAGCTAGCTAACAATGGCAAATTGACCAATAACAAGCACAAAAAGCATCTTAAGAATGATCTATACTTTTATCACAGTACAGAAGACTAAAAAATCAAAAGTAAATGTGCATGCACGTACCTCCCAATGACGTTGAGACAATCACTACATTAAGCCCTTCAATTGCCCTTCAATTCATCAATTAAGTGGCCAGGCCATTTGGGGTAAAATAAAAAGGTTTTCAGAGAGTTCAAAATACCATGATGCATTATAGCCATGAATTTCATTGTTAGGAGGATCTTAGATGGTAGGTTGATTCTCTCATGGAAGTGGCTATTATATAAATACTTCTATAACTACATTTGAGAAATCTTTAGAGAAATAGAGAGTGATCTCAAGACTTTATATAGACTAAGAGCCATATTGAACTTTTCTGTACAGCAATAAGTCCTATTTAACTCAATGTATCTGCTTCTTCCAATCACTATTCTTTTTTCACTTTTCTTAATTTCCTCTTAATTCTTAGTCAGGAATACCTTAATAAAGCACTGTTTTGAGCTCTTATTAACTCTGAATCTTCTAGATTTACTCATTGTTTTATAAACTCAAAATTTGTGGATATTCACAATTTAAAGATATCTATAATCTTTCTAATTGTCCTTTGTTTGTTTGACAGTTCATCAAATACCAATATCTCTAAAATTGCTACTTCACTCATAATTTTCCTCTGTAGTGATTGTATAACTCTGGACTTTTATATCACTTTACTTGATTCTTTCTATTCTTTGGTCTTTGAATACAACTAGCTTATACAACACAATACATTGATTAACTGGGCAAATGGATCAATAAACTTCTGTCCATTTTTACAGGAAATCTTGCTTTCTCTCACATTATAGTTAACATATTATTGACATCTCTATCACTTTCTTATATCTCTCTGTAATTATTAGGCCCTATAGTTTCCATACCTATATCTAAGACCCCTATTTTTGTTTCTGAGCAATCTAACATTACTATCATTAGTACTGTGACATTCTTGTATATATTAAAACTTTTGGGCTCTAGCAAGTTTCAACTATATCTTTGCTCTTCAAACATTCAGGTCAACTCTGCACAACATATAGAAGCTTCTAATCTTTCAAATGTCTTTTACAAGTATCACAAATTTACTGATGTCTTTAGCAAAGCCAAAGCTGAAGTCTTTGCTCCTGAAGATTGGATATGGATAGGAGTAAACTCCATTGAATGTATTTGGAGTTTGAGTGCTACCTTTATAGAAAAAGATATAACTTTGAAAATAAATAAGTGCTATCCTTGAGTAAGAGAATATAGCTCAGAAATAGTGAGTTCTATCTTTAACAGAGAAGAATGGAGCTTAGAAATGAGGTAAGTGTCATTTATGCTAGAGATGGATATAATTAAAGGCTGGTAAAAGTGAAAGTGCCACTAGTGTATTACTAATACAATTATCAGACTGAAGAGAGTACAGAGTATTCAGTATTCACTAGCCTTAAAGTCAGTTTATAGTGTTTCTGTACCGTTGTATTAAATATGAGTACTTAATGTTTAAGTAATATAACAACAGAAAGTCTAGGAAACAGACAGCTAGGTAATAAAACATAATACATGGATATATGATCTGTGATAGAAGAATCCACAGAAGTGTATAAGTTATTTGAGTGCTATATCCACTTCCAAGACATCTGGGGTATTTGTTTTCTGCTCACAGATAAAACCTCTCATCAGTTCTAGATGTTTTCTGCATTCATATTTTCTCCTGCTCTACTATTTCCTTAGCCACTGTTCTGACTGCAGTACTCAGTATTTAAGGCCAAGTATATGTTCTGTACTTCTCCCAGTCTGGTAATTGAGCTCTAGTAACCTACTTCTTCTCTTCTGCACTCTCTTGAACTCCAACTCTGTTTGAAATTATGACCATGTGATAAGTAACTGGTATAACACATAAGCCAAGATTATTGTCTGTCATTTTAGTTACAACTCCATAAACAAGTATTTAGCCTGATCCACACCCTAGATAACTCATTTATCCTTCAGATAACTTCTATCCATCCTCAGATAATTTTCACACTTGATTTGTCCCCTTTTGTGTAACTAACTGCAGATTTTCACTTAAAGTGAGAACAGTGCTTAACACTGGGTTGATATGAGTTTTGTCCATCATAGAAGACAGATATTCTCTGAACAGTCTATAACACAAATTGTACTTGAATGTTATAAGACATGACTGTTATGAACTTAAGTTCTCAGAGCTGGACAAAAGAAAGAACCTTGTATAGGGTTTACACAAGAGAACTCAATAGAGAACTCTTTACAGGACTGTCTATCTTATATACTAAAGGCCCATGGTCCATGCTAAGCCCCTCTAGCCTACCCTAAACTGCCATGTGTATGCCTCAAGGCCAACATGTATTGTACATGTTGTACAACGTTATTCTTCTCTGTCTTCTTCTTGTGTTTGTGTGTTCTAACCTCTAACCCTAAGTTCTAAAAATAGAAAAATCGAAAATAAATCGAAAATAAAATACAAATAAGAAAGAAAATAAAGAGAAACTAAGTCCACTTCTCTCGCCACTTCTCTCGATCTTGACAATGACAATACTCATTCATAAAACATCAAGAGACAGGTAGACATTAATTATAATTTTGCCACACTTTCTCTCGAACTGCAACCCCCAGTCCGATTGGATAGGGGCTGAAAGGCTAAAGACTCAATAAAATGGGATGCTGTGCTACATTCTAGAACTTTGATATGCATAGATATAGTAGTGATGTAAAGGATCGTAGAATGATAGTGTGTAGTGTGTTCTAGATCATAAACTAGTAGGCTCAACAGAGTCCGGGGGGAATCGCAGCCTGGCAAGAAGCACGGCCTTGGGTCGCTCTCCATTGATGGATACCTTGTATGCACATTGGTATGGTGTTGGCGAAGGCTCATGATAAGATGGTCCTCCGTGTTCGTTCATCGTATTAGTGTCTGTGCAAAAAATACCCCATGGCTTCCCTTGTCTGGGACTG
>Ga0157364_1000455_pt1 | contig 27722 bp, 18 predicted proteins | sample AttsexASBM2_FD_111476 | JGI IMG/M metagenome (GOLD analysis project Ga0157364, IMG submission 111476) | Fungus gardens microbial communities from leaf cutter ant in Ribeirão Preto, State of São Paulo, Brazil - Atta sexdens ASBM2 | ecosystem: Host-associated > Fungi > Mycelium > Unclassified ... | reverse complement strand
ATATCTAATCTAAAGCGCCCACAAAATTTTCTCTATGCCCACTCCTGTGTATATATATATATATATATATATATATATATATATATATATATATATATATATATATATATATATATAGTTAATGATAGGCACTGTGTTTCAAAATTTACTGCCAATACTGAAAATCTATAGTTTACGTCACGTGCGCTATAGATTTTCAATATTGGTAGTAGATTTTGGAATACAGCCATAATAATATTATATATAATATTATATATATATAAATATATTGATTTAACGTTTTGATACTTAAAAAAACGCCGAAGGAATTAAGAAAAATATATCGATAAAGTCACTTGATTAAAACCCTGATAATAAAAATTCGATTCTCAATGTAAACACATCTTTTTTACAATCTTTTATTTTCGAGAAAAATAAAAGTCAAAAATAGAACAGATAAGAGTAAAAAAAAAAAAAGAGAACAGATATGTTGGCTTAAAAAATAATTTAAAATGAAATCTAATTTAAAATAAAATAAAATGCGATAAAATTATATATGAAACTATTATCTTCTTTTCTACATAAATTTTATTTTAAATATTTTGTTTAAATAATCAGAAATCAATACTTTTCAATCAGAACATTATTAGAGAATAAATCCTTTTATTTTTTGTTCTATTTAAATATTACATTCACATTTTATGTAAGCGTGTCGGTCTTACATCTAAGACTGCATATTTTTTTTAACTTTTGTGTTCATTGAAGTAATATTTTTTTCAATATCTTAATGTGTACAAAAATCACAAATTTCTTTAATCCATTACTGTTATTGATATGATTCTGAAATTCACCAATTGATCATGGAATAAATACAAAAAATCATTCTACATTCTTAATGATCAAATACTAAATAATTACTAAAATACATGTGATAATAACTATTTGATTATAAAATGTTTATAAAATGATTATTCAATTTGCAAAAATAAATTTTATGTTTACTGTTCAAAGTTACTGTTTATAAGCAAGATATATTAAAAATATATAAATGTTAAAATATATTTTACATTTTGCGTAATGTCATATAACTTTATAATTAAACTTAGTTTGTTTTTTTTTTAAGAATATTTAAGTCAAATCTATCACAATTACAAAAATTCTTCACACCAATCAGTGAGACACTGATAACAATCTGTTGACTGTTTCGCATTCGCTGAACAAGCATCTTTCATCCATTCTTGAAACAGCTCCTTATTCTTCTTTAACACTAAATACTGTCCCAAGACCACATATGCCTATTAATAAAATAAAATACAATTAAATTAGAATTTATTTAAGAGTCACACTAAGAGTGATTTAGGTATATTCAATTAATTAGATATATTCAATAAAATTATAAATATAAAGAAATATTTACCTTATCAAAGCCTGCAGACTCTAATCTTTTTCCTAGCACCTCTCCGACACCAGCTAGTTCGGTCACAGGCTTGTCTCCCATCGGCTCAGCCACGAAGTTCCTGTGCTTCTGTGATGTAGTAGACATTTTGATCTATAAAAGCAAAAACTTTTATTTTCTTTTCTAATACGTTATTAGCTATATCAAACAAAGTGTTTAATCTATGTAACAAGAATCTATACTAAAAAAATTTATTACTAATTTATTGCACTGTTTTAGCATTATACCTTAACATAACCTTAACGTAATAAACATAATAAAATCATTCAACTACAGATTCAACTGTTCGATAAGATATAAGTAATTTACGAAAGTATTTTGTATAAATTTTATATAAAACTTTATATAAAACTCGAAGGCAACAAAAGATAAGCTGGGAGATACAGATATGAACAAAATGACAAACTTAACAAATCAATAAGATAGATAAGGAACAACTACCTGCGATTGGTTTGTGAGATTGTTTCCCGATTGTTCCCAATTATGAATTGTTATCAGTTATGATAGTTATGAACTGCGATCGTCGAAACGCGAAATAAATTTTGAGAATGCCAAAAAATTCAAAAGTTGAATATAAATGAGACGCAATTCTTCCTGTTTCGTTTAGACTCTGGATGGCCTTGGTTATCACAAGTTCAATGTAATCAAAAATCGCTTGATTCTATGTCTTTGGTCCCATTCTCATTGAACGCGGAACAAATATATAAGTAGAATGAAGCGCATCTTTTGATTCGATATCTTGGGGTCACAAGAGTGAACGGTTTCGCAATGCTGGTTTAAATTCGACTATTTTATTAATTTAGGAATATATATATAAAATCTGTGGGTATTTTTGCGGATAAAAACCGTCAGATACGTTAAAGAAACCTCCAAAACTGTAAAATTGCCGCAAAAAAAATTTGGACAAAACGAGAAATCAGCCAATCAGGATGCAATATTTGAAAAAAATGTTCTTCCAATTATCATCTAGATACCAATCATGAAACTTTTTTCCTAGGATGAAAAGTGAAGTGAAAAATTTCTCTATTAACTTCAATCAGTTAAAATTTCCATTTTTCACTTTCCATCCTAAGAGTAAAGTTTTATGATTGATATCCTGATTCTCTGCGATATGAATTTTTTTAATTTAAATGGAATTAGGATAATAAATGACTAAAACATATTAAATGTTATTTTTAACTAATTTCAAACTTTAATAATTAAGGGCGACTTTAACCAAACTCCCATTAACTTGATCAGTGATTAATTCAATCAGGAGCTAATTTTAAAACAAAATTAAAACAAATTAAATTTAAAACAAAATTTTTAACTATATAATTCGTTCCAATTTAATCGTTTTTTCAAGTATTAACAAAAACTTAATTCTATCTACGTAAATAAAATAGTATGTACAACTATTATTTGATAAGTTAATCGACATTTGATCAAAGTTATTCTAAACACACATTCATCTATAATAATTCTTAATATGGATAGAATAAACTTTTTGTTTAATGAAAAGTAAGATTAAATTAAGGATAACGAATTATATATAGCTAGAGATCTTACAGCAAAACTGCTGATTGAATCAGTCTCTGATTAAATTAATTGGAGTCTGGTCAAAGTCACCCTAAGACCATATCTTTCTCCACAGTAATTGTAATGGAAGGATGCCATTTCTTCTTTGTAATGTCGGGTGAAAAACGTCGAAGTCTACTTTTTTTAATTCTTCTAAATAATTCTCCATGCAAACTGTCGGTAGAAATATTGCGTTAAGATTCTTCCCAGCCGTCTTTCTAAGTGATGTCGCCTAAAATAAAGAAAATAATGTCGTATAAATCTTTCCTGACTTTTTCATCTAAATGCAAAAACATGAAAATTGTCAGATATATGACTGCGTCATAGACGCATATTGACTTGATGTCAATTAAATTTCACGTATATGGAATTACTAAGTTATCTATTGTACCATTTTCAGATGTTGCTTGGCGCAAGATGCAATTTCAAGTATAGCGTCTTTAAATCCAGCATTTGATTGTCTCTGAAAGATAGATTCAGAGGAGATACTGTGTTTTAGCAAAATATCCTGTGGCAATATTATAACTCGTTTTCGGGCATTATATGGCACAGAACGTATCAAGGTGACTAAACCATGTGCTTTGCCGAAGTGGCTAGCTGCATGATCAGCATTGACGCTTGCTATACTCTGTGCCTCTAGCAGCAAATAATAAATTGATGATGTAGTATAATCACAATATCTTTCGAGCGATTCCAAATCCACAAATATTGAGCTATTTAGCTTGTTCAAACGAGCGTCAATCAAGCGCTTGAAATAGCGTTTAGATAGTTTGTGTTGTTGAAGGATCTGTAAATGCAAAAGATCTCTGATTTCCAACAATAGTCATACGAATGTATCTTGGAACAATGAGATCTATTTATGTTACCCTGTGTAACTCCAATGCCACGGGACTCTTCGGAGGATTACCATTATAAATTCTGTTCAGAGCATCTGTCCAAAATTGTAATCGCATAGTACCTATCCTATTGTCACTCACTTGATCCTCCACTTGTGCCACTTCGACATTAAACGCACGTACAGCAAAAGCCGTCGATTTAATACTACGAGGAAGTAATAGCGTACATAAAAAGTTCTCATAATCGCTCTTCCTAAAAATACAATGATAAAATATAACTTTGAGTAGATTTTGTTAGAACTTTTGCTGATTTTGTTATACACAAACTTGCACAATTACTTTAATGTATCTTACAAGAAATTTTATTTACTTAGTTTTATTCCAAAGAAACACAACTAGTATATCCATTTCCTCAGAAATTTTGAATTTTGAAATTTTGAAAAATTTATTTAAATATGTTAAGTAAATATAATATTATAATATATGGAATGTATATACTAATATTATATTATACATTAGAATAATATTGTTACATTTATTACAACATGAATGTCCAATTCTTGTTTATATTTGTGCAGCTTCAATTTAACAAAGCAAAGACAAGTACCTAACTAGCTGCAAACAATACTCGGTCGGAGTTTGTTTTTGTCTTGCACTAGTCGTATTCATACGAATTATACATCGCAACTTTGTTCGCACATTTTTCTCAATAACTGTTAATTTATTCATTTTAAAAAAAAAATTAAATAAAAATAAAAATAAAAATTTGTTTTATTGAATCTAATAAAAGTGACCACACATAATTATCCCAATGGAAACGCTAACGACATTGAGTATATTAAATTTGTCTATCGTAAAATCATATTTTAATATTTTTTTTATTACAATTCGGAACAATCTCGGAGTATACAACCTATAAACTAATATATGGTGTTCAAAACAATCAAGATCGCCAAAGTATTTTTTTATAAGTTCCTAGATCCTGATGTCATAAATTAAACTAGGATCGTATCGAATGACTTTAAATGTTGGCGACCCTACCGAATCGATTTTAGCCAACTTCGCTTTACTTACAGAAGTAAATATGGCAAATTTGACAAAGTTATTAGGATTGGATAAATTCGTGACATTATTTCGTACAATACGCGACCATGGTGGTATCATCAGTTCCTTCAAAACGTTATACAGGTTATTAAGCAATTATACATTATATTAGTAATACAGCGAATGTTCAAAATACTATATTTGATTAGTATTGTGTAACTCCGTACTTGACTTTGAGTTTTGCAGCTTGTTTAAATTTTACTAATGTATATAACATTTTTGCAGAAAATATTTTGCAATATAAATGCAATGTGTCAACGTAATATCCTTACAATTAATATAGTGAATATAAATTCATTTCAGAGTGGATGAATTGAAGAGTGGAACCTTAGTCGGAGAAGACAAGTATGGCAATCGATACTATGAGAATAATATGCACTTTATAGGTCAGTTAAGTACACTAATATGTACACTAATATGTATACTATAAGTATAAATGTCAGATTAATATGAGTATATCTATATGTATATATCACTTTTATTAAGATACTTTTCAGCAAGACACTGACTGTATTTAATTTGACTGCTCAAGCAATATAAGTTTCATTGCTCATTATGTATCATATAAGGAAGATAGAATAAAATTTATACGACATGAACATCTAAGACATTGAAAGCCAACTTAGTAAATTATTATATTCTTGTTTACTAATATTAAACAAAGATGAAATAATTCACTGTATTATACTGTTGGTACTTTCCAGCAAGAGATTATGATCATTTTAACATTAGTAAATAACAAGGATATAATGATTCATTGTTACATTATTATTTGTCTCTTGCTAGAAAGCATTCTTAATCTTATCTTGAAAGTATATAACAGTGTAAAATACAGTTAATATCAATGTTTATTTAATATTCTTTACAGGTCGTAACAGATGGGTGATATATGCAGATAAAGTTGGACTGAGTTATGATGGTTCACAAGTCCCACCTGAATGGTTTGGTTGGTTGCATTACAAAACAGATTTGCCACCACACGAAGATCCATCTCGACCAAAATATAAATGGATGATGGATCATCAACAAAATATGAGTGGCACAGATCAAGCTTATATGCCTTACAGCACCACAAGATCGAAGATTGAACCTTGGCGGCCATCACAGTGATCTTTGTTAGAACAGCAGTGAGAGTAAAGAGTAAAGTAGCTAGTTCATAATTATAGTTACATAAAATATTATTCGATGTAAATAAAATTACTATCAAGATAAAAAGATTGTAGATATTTAAAGAGATAGTTTTTATTCGTTCTTTTTTCACTAGTTTGATAATGCAGTAATAAAATAATTTAATAATCAAACAATAATATTTAATTAAGTTCTAATTATAATGCATATAAGGAATAATGAAAGCATCTATTTTTATACATTCCTTTTAAATATTTATTTCGATTTTATTGGACTAGGCCAATATTGGACTATATCAATTTCATTTGTTTTGCTGGCTTCATTTCTTTTATATGAGTCATGCATTGTTTCAAGTAATTGAGTCGTTTTTTTATATTATCCTGTACACTGAAGTTTTCATAAGAAAGAGTTATGATTTCGTATCCTCTGACTTTTAATAATTGCGTATATAAATACTGCGATCCTATGAGATCATTCTGTCCTATGCAATAATCGTGATAATCGTGCATCATTATTGCTATTCTGAAAGTTATACATAGTCGTTTATTAATTTATTATTAATTTTATATTTAAATATTAAAATTTTATAATTTTTTATCACTTAAAAATGAATAGAATATCTTAAAATTTTGACTAAATTATAGAATAATTTTCACTAAAACAATATTAAAGTTCTTTTTATTAATAACACGTGCCATACCTTCGTACATTATTTGATTGTTCACTCCAATCTTCCACTTTCATAAACTTGTGGTCACTATCTGTGCGATATTCAGCATCTAAAAATACTCTTTTATTTAACAAAATTGCATTTACTTACTTCAAATTTTACTTTGTTAAAAAAAAATGAATTAATATTAGTATATAATTTCGTCGAGTTTATTTAGATATCAATAAACTAATGATTTATTTATGAATAAATGAAACAATATTTAACATAATATTTTTGTTAACACATTTACAATTTTGAAATCAAAGTCTAAGAAATTATACTGGCATTAATTTTTGGTTGAAAAAACTTACCTAATAAAAAGCCCATGTTTGTATCTAAATTTATTTTAAAATAAGACGAAGATAACATTTCTGTTAATGTTTCAAATAACGCGTTTATGTACTTTTGCTTTTCCTTTGATTTAACTATAGATATATTATTAAATTCTGAATTTTTCTTTAAAAAAGGTCCTGTAATTTAAAACAATATAAATATTGATGAATTATTGAAAATATATAATATTAATATATAATATTAATATATTAATATATTAAAATATGTACATATCCGAATGTATACCTTCATAATCCTTCAATATAAACTGTGCAACAGCGTTGATATTTAATAATTTTAATTTCTTTGCTGTATTTAACTGATTAAAGGCTATAAAAGTCACAAGAAATTAATGTTATTGATACAATATAAAATAGATACAAAATAAATTTTAGATACATTATTTAAGTAGATACAAACCGTTTTTTTCCATTAATACAGGGTCCAGCAGGATTTGTACATGTCGTGGTTTCACTGCATCTAAAACTGCTAAGGCCCAAGTAACATCCAGCCATTCAATCCAAGACATTTCAAATGGGCTTACATATTCTGCAAATTTCTAATCACAAAAATAATAAAAAAAATTATATATATTTGTATCAAAGAAAATAAAATTTTTACGTTCGAAGAGAAACTTCAAATACTTAAAATAGAAACATTATGAAATTCTCTCAATATACCTCGAGAAACGAGTTTGCTTTCTGGGATTTGTACTGTAGAACCGCAAATGTTTGTAATATTGATGAATAATCCAGAAATTTATAATCTATTGATTTCATAAATAAGGTGTTACAGAATGCATCAAGTATATCCGTATTTTTGTAACGCAGAAATCCTAATGACGTTATTATGGATTTGTTTAAAGCAGCGTTCTTGTTTTTTGGTATACACTTCAGTAAATCAGATGCGATTTTATCTAACAAGACCTATTCCATATGTTATATTTCACAAATCTGATAAATTCTTATGTTTTCATGTATATATCCATATAAATGTGATATACATACCTTGTCTGGAAAATTAAGTATAACCATACTATACAACAAAGTCGCACATTGATTCAAATTTAATGCTATATTGTATTTGACAATATTGTACGACAACATCTTTAATAGTGGAGTATTTCTGTCTTTTTTTTCTCTCAACGATGTTATTACCTTCATCATATAAAAATACATGTGAATACATATATTCAATATACATTGTAGCTACTGTAATTATTGTATATATACAAATATAGATAATTGCAAATATTGCAGGCATAGATTCTCATATAAAAATATATCAACTTTTATACATGTTAAAATTGTACAAATATCATACTCACAGTAATCATTGCAGATGTGGATAACTGAGAGTATTTAGAAAAATCATTTGTTTTATGAATTTTCACTTCACTACTCTCATCACTCTTAACTAACTTCCTGAGGTGAATAAATCGTTCATCAATCTCAATGTCTGAAATCTGTGATTTCCCACTATTTATCTGATTAGTTATGCTCGATATTAGCTTCAGAGCATTATTTGTAGACAGGTTTGGTAATACTGCCAAGTCCAACAAATCGTTTACAGACTTGGCGGCTTGAAATTGCTTGAAAAATACTGTGTTGTTGTCATTCAATTGTTTCTTCCTACTGTTTCTTTCTTCTGTCGTATGAAATGTCGTCTGGAAACTCATATCCTTAGGTTGCTGCTCCTTTTCTTTCTGCATGGCTTGTATTTTTGAAAAATTAGCATTGTTATCTTCCTAAACAAAAAGTCATATACAGTCTTTCTTTCCAAAAAAATTGTGAATGAAACATGAAGATTGTTATCAAATTGAGCTTATCAAAGAAAAATTATTAGATCTATTAATTGTACTTTACAGTCACAGATGCAGCGGGTTGCTCGCCGGTGACTGTCGTACTGGAGTTACAGGCCACAAGAGTGGTGAAACGCCAGGATGAGCGAGGTGCGATCCTAGCAGTCGCAGTATACAGCATCGCGCTGAACTGCAGCATTGTCATTAATCTGTAAAATGGTTATTTATGTAATTGTCGCGATCGGGGACAATCCGCGATGATGATTCAGGCTCGTCGATTCATGACAATTATGACATTCGTACGAAAGTAAAATTGCTCTGTATGACTTACGTTGCAAACGGGTGCAGGAATAAGTAGCGTTATCGCGCAAATAAACAATTATCGCGAATGATCTCGGGTACAGCAAGGCCACCAGGTATGCATATTTAGGTTAGGGAATCACCATGCAGCTGGTCATAGATGCAGAGAAGTTTAGATGCGTGGTTGCGAGTTAAAATCTCACCAGACTACTATCATCTTTTAGTGGATTCTGTCGATCTTTTCAGTTCATCAAAAATGTAAAAGAATATCAATTTAAATCGCTGAATAATAATAAAATTATGTATGATTTTACAAAATTCGAAAGCGTATACTAATATTTAAAGAAAATTAATTTAAGGAAAAATTAATGAATTAATAAATTAAGAAGGCTAAATAAGATCTAAAAAAATATCACTCAGATATTCTATAAATTTTTTTTTCTTTATTATATCTCTTTATGTAGATATTATTTATCTGCGAAGAAGCTTAATAATTAAGAATTTTTATAAAGTTTATTTCCACTATAATATTTTTTATATTTGCAAAATGAAATAAATTATTATAGTATTATACGCTATTTTATTTATCAGTATTTCATCATTATTTTATCATTACTTATTATATTATTCCATTAAATGTATAATTATATTATTTCATATCAATATAAATATTTTTCAATAATTTCAATAATAAATTAAGTTTAATAATAATATAACACTTTTTTTTAAAACAAAATGAGTAAAAGAAAGATTATATAAAACATATAAGAAAATACCTATACAATTGATTGTTTTTTTACAGTAGAATTTTTTGTAATTTTTATCTTCCTCTCTTTCTAATATCTGATTTTATTATATAATAATTAAAAAGTAATCAAGAAGTAAATATATTTTACATTATTATTATTATTTGTTTTTATTATTTGTTTATTATTTACACATCATTATCGCGTCATTTTACTCTCAGTTTTTTAAATACTTTTTATAGATCTAATAATATATTTTATTGATATAATTATACAAAAGAGATATATATAATAATATATTTTTTATTTTATTTTAAGTACTAAATGTATAATGTAACGTAATTAAAAAAAAACAGATTTAAGAAATGTCAGAATCGAGGGGAAGGCTTGCTGCCGTCAAATCACTGCACTATATTGAGTAAACACTGCGTAAGTATTAACTTGAAGTTATTTAATATATACAGTACAAATTATAGAACAGTCTAGACTCCAAAGTACTCTGTAACAAAGAACTCTTTTTGAATGGCTCGGCAGAGGTGAATGTTCTTGCTTCGAACGCTTCGGTCCGAAGGTTCATCATACAATCAGTAGAGACACTCAGCGAAAAAATGCGTGTTCGCGCAGGTACGCAGCTTTTGTTTTGGGCTGGATCCAATGAAATGCAAAATGACAAGAACGTACATATTACACAAATCCCGTGTGAGCAGACATCCGTGGCAAAAAAGATAATTTAAGAGTTGCGCCGTAAATATTTCTAAAAAATGGATAAAAAAAAGGAAAAGTATGTTATGCAGTATTAAACAATGCAATAATAATAGTAAAAATTCACAATGCACTTTTTTTCGTTATCCCAAAGATATCGTAAGGTAAGTTTTTATAATTTACAAAAAAGTAAGTAGTTTATGCTAGGTTAACTTAAACATAATCAAATGTAATTTTGTAAAAAAAGATAATATTTTTACATTGACTACGTTTACACGACATCCTTAATTATGTTTTTTAGAGCAAAACAATGAGGCATTATATCCTCTTTTGGACCTGGATTTTTCAAACGTTAACATGGCGGATGCTCATGTGACTGTGACGCAGAGATTAAAGATGCCGATACGGAGTGTCTTTACTGGTTATACTGGTCTCTGTGGTTTCATTATCTTCAATTTTTCAAAGTTCCTGTTATATTTAATTTCTGTTTGTGAATTATGATTAATTACAATTGGTTACGTCAATCTCAGTGCAGGAACTAAGATCAATCAAAAGAAAGAGATAGCGCAACAGCAAGTGCCAGTTGTATAAGTCACGGAAGTAAATTGTGGCAAGTGTATCGGAAGCGCGAATCAATTGATTAATTATGCATTCCATAAAGACACCGCGTATTCTTTCGATTCAGAGTCATGTAGTGTCAGGCTACGTCGGCAATAAGAGCGCTACTTTTCCGTTGCAGGTGAATCCTATAGAAGAATTTTACAACTGTCTTTTCATCAAATTCCCATCGATGATCCTTCTCCTTCAATCCATGAATTGTCGGTTGCAAATCCGTGAATCCCATGATCCCATATCTCATTATTTTTTCTTGCATAAATGGTCGTAAAGACATGTTAAACATTGCAGATAAGATACAAATATTTTAGAGATAAAATGCTTTCATCAGAGATAAAAAAATTCCAGATGCAATGACGATGACAAATTTTATTATTATATTAGCATTTATATATTAATTTAGAAATTAATTTGATATTTTTTTATGATTCTTTCTGATTTAAATATAATATATATGCTGATGCTTAATTTGTTTCCACTAATCTACTGTCTAGACTAGTTTTTAAATTTTTAGAATAAGTAGAACAAATAATTTTATATACTTGCCGAAACACGAGTGAATTAATATTAATATATTAAGTATATAATTTATATAATAAGTTTATAATTTATATATTAATAATATGTATTAAGTTTAAAATTTATGTATTGATATTAAGAGAAAAATTTGTTTCTATTAGTTATTAGGCTTTGAGGTCGATGCAATAAACTCTGTACAGTTGTCCAATCATACTGGTTACAAAACATTTAAAGGCCAAGTACTCAATGATAAAGATTTAGGTAAAAACTTGGGAAATAAATGATGCAAATATGCTCAACAATGAAATATATCTAATGTAATTACTGCTTTAGAGGACCTAGTTGATGGTTTAGCGCAAAATGACTTAGACAATTATACACACTTGTTAACTGGATATATTGGTTCTGCCTCCTTCTTGAAAAGAGTGGCATTACTAGTCACAACTTTGAAAGCCAAAAATCCAAATCTTACATATGGTACATTATCTTTTAAGTAATTTTTATGTCAAATTATGATCAAATTTTTTTTCATGAATTATATTTATTATACGTTTTCTATATTAGTTTGTGATCCTGTTATGGGTGACAATGGCAAGATGTATGTCCCAGAACCACTGAAAAAAATTTACAAAGAGGAGATAATACCATTAGCGGATATAGTAACTCCAAACCAATTTGAATTAGAGTATGTGTGATACTTAATATACAAAGTGGTATTAATTTCCATTTATATACATTGATGATTGATCATTATTACAATTGCATAAATTGCTAATAACTTTTAAAAATTAATGTATTTTCTCTTGATGATCACTTATGTATTGCTTTTATTTATTTTTTCAGATTACTTACAAATGAAAAAATCACTAATATGAATGAATTGCAAAATGCTATTAAAAAATTACATCGTAATGGACCAAAAACTGTAGCTATATCGTCAACTGATCTTAGTGAGAAACTGACGGCAGTAGTGAGCGCAGCGAAAGGTTGATGCACTACAAGATAAAACGAACTTTGAATTGATTAGATTTGCATTATCTTTCTTTATTTCAGATAATACATTAATAAAAGTAGATATTCCTAAAATACCAGCAACTTTCACGGGTTCTGGAGACCTCTTTACCGCGTTATTTCTTGCTCACGTATACTTACAAAATGACATGAAAGTCATCATGGAAAAAACTATTAATTCTTTGTATAGCGTGCTGCTTAATACGTATGAATATTCTAAAGGTGAATAATATTTCTACAATAGGAAAAAAATACTTCAGTATCATTCCTAACAAACAATTATTTGCAGCATATATAGATATCGAAGCACAATCAGCCAGGAAAATCGAATTACGACTTATACAAAGTAAAAACAGTATTGAAAATCCAAAAATTCATCTACTTGCGGAATTCTTATAATATTTAAAGTTATAGAGAATAATTAAAAGAAATGCTTAAAATGTTATTTATAAGTAGTGTTTATAAAATTTTTGATATATTACATATAGTTTATAGAAAGATTTATCTCAATAATTGAACACATGTTAAGGTGCGTATTAATAATTAAACATTTATTAAGATATATATATGTATATGTAAAAAAATATATATATATATATACATATATATATATATATATATATATATATATATATATATATATATATAGATATATATAGATATATAAAATATAAGAGTGGCCAATTTATAGTTTATGAAATTTGAGTTCGAGCTCAATCCACGTATTCGATTTGTAAAAAGTTAATTGAAAAGTTGAAAGTAGTGAATGATTTTATTGTGAATGTAACCCGTGTTAAGAATCTAGTAGTAGTTTATCAACTATTTATAATATATAATAACAAAACATTTGTTGAGCATTTACAATAACACGCGGAGATATATTCTTCAATAATCAAACCTCAAAGACCAATGTACGTCTTCCAAAATATATACAATTTATTTATGTATATAATTCGCAATAGATTCTTATATGACAGATAACAGATATAATTTTTATTTTAGAAAGATTTAAATAAATCTAAAATTGTGAAAACTTTGTGTCCATGTGTGTATTGAATCAAATCCAAACTATTCTTGTATTTTATTAAATTCCTTTTAAAATTACTAAAACGTGATCTTTATTTATGTTCTTATTACATTTATATTTCTTTATAACATACAATCAATCACAATAATCCTTTAAAGATAAACGAGGTACTACATTCATGGATTGCAGTTCTTGAAACAATAATTTGCAAGCATAAGGCATCGTTATCGTAGAAACGGAAGAGCTGGATTTACACCTCTGACACCAACCATTGTATCCTATCAGACCGCATTTATTACAAACATCAACTTTAAAAGCATCACTCGATATCATGAGCCTCTCTACTAATAACATGCTAGCTCCGTAACCGATCAGACAGTCTCGCTCCATTTCACCTAATCGCAAACCACCTTCCCTAGAACGTCCTTCTGTCGGTTGACGTGTGAGGACTACCCTTGGACCTCTGGCTCGAGCATGCATCTTGTCTTGCACCATATGTTTCAATTTTTGATAATAAACCTACAAATCACATTTTTAACGTTACACAAGAAATATCAAATATGTTTTATTTATCTGCGTTAGAAATAAAAATTTTAAATATATATATATAATGTTCTATTACTATTTTAATTAAGATGGATAGAATTCTTACAAAAACATGCTTTCTAACAATGTATTTACTAGTCATACAAAAAAATTAAATTATATATTTATTTATTTTCTACTTTTTAAAAATAAATTTCTTATCTAAAATCAATTTAAATGACAATCTATTTATCCACGAGAAAAAACTTACTGATCCAGAGTAGATATATCCTATTAGTGGTTTCCCAGTCATGCCATTGTAGAAGAAATCTTTACCTAAATAATTATAACCATTTTTCGTTAATTCTTCGCAAATATCTTCCACTTTGGCGCCACCGAACGCTATCAAATGAAAATAATAATATTAAACATAGCATTAAACATTAAATATATTAGTCATTTTCTTTTAAAATATACCTGTTGCATCATGAAATTTTCCATTTACGATGCCAGCTTTGCCTGCAAGTAGCTCTATTAGCTTACCAACAGTCATTCTAGAAGGAAAGCCATGCGGGTTCATAATTATATCGGGACATATTCCATGATCATTGAATGGCATATCTTCTTGGTCTACAATTAAACCTAAATGGACATTATCGGAGATTAGTACATTTCTCTTGCATATAATACGAAATATCGTGCGCGTGCAAAATAATTATACCTATAACTCCCTTCTGTCCGTGGCGACTACTGAACTTATCGCCGATTTCTGGTCTTCGAGTTTGCCTTAGTAACAGTTTTGTTAAAAAGCAATCATCTGCATTGCTAGTTACTATAACTTTTTCCACATATGCTGGAACCGTGCCTTTGAACGGGATTTCTGCGTTCCGATATTCCACTGCTTGTGTTTGTACAGTGCCAGAACTCACTGGACCAATATTCTCACTCGGCGTTGGAACCGACTTGTTTACCATTACCTATATGTATAATATAATATAACATTAAGTACAATATAATGGAATATCTAATATTGTTCAAACAGACAATACTTACGGTTTTGTTTTCTACCATCTCACCGGGTAAAACAATTCCATCGACATCAAGTACTTCATGCTTCGTTATAGGTTTCTTAGTATTACCATCTAGCATTGGTCCCATGATTGTATCTTGCGTTCGATTGGCATATTTTTTCAATACACATTTTGCATTTCGATACACTAGGCATCTTCCGTATCCTCTATCAATGGAAGCTTTATTGAAGATCAATGCATCTTCAATATCATATCCACTATACGACATTACAGCGACAATCGCATTTTCACCGGCTGGCAATTTGTCGTAATTAATTAACTCGATTGCTCGAGTTTTCACTATAGGTGTTTGCGGATATACCAGATTGTACATTACTGTGTCGATGCGGTTACGTTGATTGTATCCTATGATCCCCATGGCCTGTTTACCCATAGCGCATTGATAAGTATTTCTCGGACTCTGATTATGATGCGGGTATGGTATCAATCCTGCGCATACTCCCAGTATAGTGAATTCCGCGATTTCCAGATGTGTTGTGTTCTCATTGATTTCCAATTCCGTACATGCGATTAAACTATCATTCTCTTCATTCACATCTAAATATTCTATCAATCCTAACGTAATGAATAACAGAATAATTATATAGCTGGAAAAAAATATATCTATGTAAATGCAACAAAATTAGTTTGAATTATTACCATTATAAAGAAAGTCTTCAAATGATATGATATTTCGTTCAAGACTCTCTATGTGCTTTGGTTTAACAAGAGATTTTGCATTCTTAACGATGATTAATGGTCTGCACAATCGCCCGCCGTCAGAACTGATTTGAATGCATTTATGCCGATGTTGCGTATATATCGATACGAAACTGTTAATATATCTCCTCCTACGCAACAATCTGAACTGATGTACCAGTCTCTTATGATTCTGCACGATGCCCACCATGATACCGTTCACAAAAACGGAATATATATTTTCGCTAGTTAGTTCTTCTCCAGCAAGAGTATAAATATTCTCCACACCAAGATTAAGCACCAGTTTTATTATTGATTCTTCTGGTACTTCCGTAGTGATATGAGCCATCAAAGCCAGATTCTTCACTAAACCACAAGCTTCTCCTTCCGGTGTATCGTTCGGGCACAACATGCCCCATTGTGAGCCTTGTAATGATCGTGGACCAGAGACTTTCCTAGTCTTCTCGAACTGAGAATGGACTCGCGTCATCATGCCAAGTGCCGAAATGTAGGACAGTCGTGATAGCACCTGTGTCACACCATGCCTCTCCATTCTAAATCTCTTGATTGTCCAATTACCCGATGATATAGCAAAAGCCAGCCCATTGGTAATGAGATCGTGTCTCATGTGATTAACAATATCAAATGGTGCTGCTCTAATCTTGGGAATATTTTTATTGGCAATTTTCTTGAGTTCCCAGTTAAATCTTTTAAACAAATCTTCGAACATTAGAGCGAGAAGAGAGCCAGCTAGTTCTAGACGTTTATTACCATAATAATCCTTGTCATCAATCAGACTATGATCAGATTGCGCATTTATAACTCTTCTGATCATTAAGGCAAGGTACAATGCCTTCGGTCTGAAATTGAAGTCGACAACAGGTACATGAGATAATATATTCGTTGCTAATACATCTTTCATCTCATCAGTGACATGAGATTTTGGTACATGGAATCTCATCTGTTTTCGTTTGTTATTGAGATATTTTAATGCTTGATTTTGTGAAAAAATGCCCAGTTCTTGGCAATCTTCTAAACTAGCTGCAAATTTGTTCAAATATGTTTCTTGTGTTCCGACCATTTGCATGATCTCTAAATCACTTACGATACCCATAGCTTTGAAAATGATAGTGATCAGTATGTCGTCTTGAAACATATTGTGCCTTATGTAATATTTTCCAGCTTTGCCCACAACATTAGTTTTAGTCTTTTTGTCGTGGGTAAAACTGTTGCACGCCGCAACAACACAGTTTTTACTATCTTCTTCTAAAATAATTCTATTCCTAACCATTTGTTCTTGTATTAATATAACTTTTTCTTGGCCATTTATGATGAAATAACCACCAGGATCATGTGGACATTCATTCATTTTGGCTAACTCGGATTCAGACTTTTTAGTTAACACACAGTTAGAACTGCGCAACATTATTGGCATCCTGTAAACATTTACAATTATATAATATTATATATTGTATCTTAATACTTTACATATCTATTACTATATATTTTATATTTATTGTTCTTACTTTCCAATAACCATATTATGCCTTATTATCCGCTGATTATTTCTTATATATTCAACATCTACTAAAATTGAGGCAGAATAATTTAAATCTCTTAAGCGGCATTCGTGTGGTGTAGTTGGTATAGTCCTAATAGAGTTGGATGATTCCTGAACTTCAGGCAAGCCTACTTTTATATTTAAGTATCTGGAATATGAAAAAAAATCTGTTAAGAATCTGTGATGTTTCTACAATTGCAATTTTTGAAAATACATGATACTGCTCTTACTTTAAATAAAAATGTGAATCTTCGTCGCTTTGAACCTTTTCATTTGCTTTAACAATGTTTTTGATCTCTTCATTAATGAAATAGTTGTAAGAATCTATATGTTGATTTACTAAACCTTTGTTCCGAAGAAATGCATCTACTAATTTCCATTTATCCTGATAATATGTAAAATTAAGAATAATTTAATAATTAGTAATAGTTATTTGCAAATCTATCTAACACGTGAAGATGAAGTTAAAGAATTATAATTTTAAGTAACACTGTAAATTTACAGTACATGCATTTGCACCATCAATGATCTTTTTATAATTTATGCATTTTATATGATGCATAAAAAAACAAATTCATTCAACAATTATTTAAAAAAAGAAAGAGATAAAAAAATAACATCATTTCCATTCAAATTTTATTTTTCAGAATGTGTAATATATATGTATATACACACGAGTTGAAAAATGAGCGTCACACATTTACATACCTCCATTCTTTCATTCATCTTGTTCTTCACGAATATGAAAAGTATATTACATAAAATTGATACTTTTCACCTGTACTAAAAAAAGCCGGCCATGTGCTTAGCAAACTCGTCGACTATGCTACGAACTCACAATGTAAAAGTGCATTCATATGCAAACATCAAGCAGCAATCGATCAGTTGGGCGATACGGACAGTGATATAAAAATATTTTTTACATCACTGTAAAAATCGCCTCGTTGATTGGTTGCTTGACAATTGCATGTGAATGCACCTTAAGAATATAAATAATAATCATGACAACAATCTTCACCGGCTATTGGCTAACACAAGATCTGTTCACGTTGTTTAGGAACTCCGCACAATAAAAGGTTGTGGTCAAAGTCTCGCTACAAATGCTTTGAAGCATTTGACAATTAGAATCATGGACAATTAGAAGAAAGAATTTTACAAACTGACCATTAAAAGATGCTTCAAAGCATTTGCAGCATCGCGTTGATCGTATTCTTAAGGAACAGGGAACAGAGAACAGAGAATAAGAATTTCAACCTATCAGAAATCATATATTGTGGAATACACAGTTTTTGATTAAAGATTAAAATTCTTATTCTCTGTTTTTTTCTGTTCCCTATTCCTTTTTATTTCTTTTTTATTATATGGAGCTTCTTACATTGGACTAGTTTCCACCAAGGGTTTAAATCGGATCAAAATGTAAGAACCAACTACAGTCGAGTATTTTCCTGTTACAGTCGAACAACAGGGAAATGCTTGACTGTAGTTGGTTGGTTCTTACATTTTGATCCAATTTAAACTCTCAGTGGAAACTAGGCCAATGATGTTATACTACAATAACATGAGCGTTATCACAAACTTAATTAATTTATTGGTTATCTATGCCTTGGTTATTTATGTCCCCTTCTCTAACACTTATCTCCAGCACATTGCACGTATAGCATTTTCATATCATTCAGTGCGAACTCAGAATTTCAGAATTCTTAAGTCTATCCTACGACGAGTGTCTCTTATCAATTTTTTTATTATCGATTAAGATCATTTAATTATAATAACACATGTATAATAACACGTTTATAAATGCTTTTTATTAATTCTCTTACAAATAATATAAAATTTTCGCGCGTGTTCACCTTTTAGCAACGAGAAAAGTATTTCTAAATCACTATTGCTCGAAGATATTTCTAATATCGATCAACGAAAGATACAATGTTTTTATCGCGATATTCTATTGTTTCGCGGCACCTCGCGAATCACGCCGGTAAAATTGGCGCATGTCACGCGTCGAATTATTGCAAAATTGACGAAAGTGTCTTTGGGTTGAACAACGAACAGAAAGAGGTTAGCAATTAGATCGATCATATTGATCGTAGGCCCTGCGCATAATAGAGGAAATATTAGGAATAAGAATATTAAAATTTCAACCTTCAAAAGATTTTAATAGGTTGAAATACTTAATATTTATTCCTGATTAATATCTATTCCCTATTCTAAAATGTTTGATGCATTATGCGCTATGAAGTAAGAATAAGAATCCATACAGCACAGAAGATTCAAGCAATATTGCTGCAATGTTATAATATTGTAGATTGCAATGTAATATTGCAGAGATATAATTAACAATATGTCTGCAAAATGTCAGTAATATGCCTGTAATATTCCAGTTGCAAAACTATAATTCTTTAATTGTTACAATAATAACATAAAAATATAATTTTTTTTAATTATGTAGTAATCTTAATTTAACAGCCATTTTTATGATAGAATAATTAATATAATCCATTTTTATATTTAAATAAAAAATTTATTAATCTATTATTTGATGGCCATTTCATTAGCTAAGTTTTATATTATTTATATTTATTTATATTTATTTTAAATATGAAATTAAAAGATTTTGTATAATATCGAATTTAGATACAATTAATGCATTAGATAAAACGATAAGCAATTAAACTGCTAAAAACGATTTATCGAAATATTAATTTTGTGATTGATAATGTTTGATATGACCGTAAAAATAAATCAGCGCCCTTTATTTATTGATAAATTTCATACCATCATTTTTTAATCGATTTCAATTGACTCGGAGTGGCTTCAAATTAAAAAGAATCACTGCGATTAACTTAATCCATGATGAATATACAAATATTATCCACATTAATATTAACGTAATAATACAGTCGCTTGGTAAGCGACTGTATTATTACGTTAATATTAATGTGGATAATGTTTGTATATTTGTTCGGGGCACATACATACATGTTTTATCCTTACGAATAAATTTATCCTTTAAAATTAATAGTACATTTATTGGAATATTTTATGGTTTTATCATAAAAAAAAATTGCTTTATAGAAAGCACATATCACTAGAAATGCAATTTGTAAAAAAATTAAAGTTAGTGAGATATATATAGAAAATAGTTTTCATTTTAGAGTCTTCGTAAGAAATTTCCAAATACATTACATTGCAGTATTGCGGAACGTTTCGTTGCAATATAACAAAAAATGGATATCTTAACTCTTATTGGAATCTTGCAGCAATGATTTGCAACCACCATGCAATATTACAATGTTTTAGTAAAATTATTCTGTAATGTTTCTGTAATCTTTCTGTACTGTATGAAAAATTAATCGATCACGGTCAATTATTTTTTTCACATTTGACTGCGATTGGTCGATTTCTTGCTTACTTCTTATATAAGATGTTTTTATATGCGTCAGAGCATAATATATGTTTAATAATGTTTAATAATTTTACTGAAATTGAATTTAATGTACGAGATACACTATAATAGTGGAATCTTGTAGTTTACACTATTATAGTGTATCTCGTACATTAAATTCAATTCATATGTAAATAAATATAAATTTTCAGCATTATATGTTAGGATAATAGTATATCAAACATAACCTTTCATAATTTACTATTTTGCGTCAAGAAGCTGTACAGAAAATTATTGTGCAAGACTCTGGAAATTCAAACTTCTGCGCAATAATCTTCTGCGCAGATGCTCGATACTCGACGTTTGCATTAACTTATTCTGCAATATTAGTCTTGTTCTTTTTAACTGAACTTTTGCACCAATTAATTTTTCTTCCTTTTTTTTCTTCCTAGAGAGAAAAGGAAGAAAGATAAACTGATGCAAAAAGATCTATGTAAACAAATATGCATAATTGAATGTATCCGTCATTACGTATCGTGCAATCGCAACGGAAATTTAGTTAAAACAAATTTGCATAATGAATATGTATAAATGTTTGTATAAGTTATTGTTTGCATTACACGCAGTTGTATCTTATAAGCATTTATTTACGTATAATTATCCGGGAAAAAATGTGTTATATATAATTATATATAATTACACAAAATTATATAAAATTATATAAAATTCTATGTAATTATATATAAAATATGTCCATAATAACATTTTTTTTCGGGTATTGTAAGATTAGTATATAACTAATTAATTAGTTAAAAATTAAGTAATACAATTAAAAAATTAATAACTTTTTACTTATTTTTGTTAATTTTAAATAAACTTTTAACTTCAATTAATTACGTTGTAAAAACATTAAATTTTAACACGCATAGGATAAAAAAGCTATATTATCAATTTTAACTTATTCATTTTTTTAAGTTAAAGATCGATATTTAATATTTATTTTCAAAATATTAGGAATTCAATCAAATTTTACAGAGTGTTCTATTATTATATCTGTAGCCATATTTGTAACAATCACCATTCTTTTTTAGCTTCGTTCGCTCGTTTTCAATTTTGTACAAAAGGAGTTGGCACCTAAAACTGCTGAAATCGACGAAAAAAATAATTTCGATGAATTGAAGGTAAGTGCTCCTTTTATGCACCGAAGGTGCATTTTAAGGGAAAGAAATATAAATAAATAGCAAATCATAATGAATTAATTAAATTCTATTTTCTGTAATGTCCTAATCAACGATTCAATTTAAAAAAATAATAATGTGATGCGCAGACGTTTTGGAAAAAATTGGGTAAATTGGGCCTGTTAGGGCCGACGGTGAAGCCAGAATATGGAGGCGCAGATTGCACATATCTCGATCATGTAATTATCATGGAAGAAATTAGCAGAGCATCTGCCGCTATCGGCCTCAGTTACGGCGCACATTCGAACCTCTGTGTTAATCAAATTCATCGAAATGGCACGGAAGAACAAAAGCAAAAATATTTACCTAAGGTAACTCATGCCAAACAATGTGTGTACATATTTTTAAAGAATCTTATATCAGAAAAAAAAATATATAGAATAGAATAGAATTTATTTACAGTTTGGCATATACAAGCCAAGAAGAGGACTTAGTTTACAGAAATACTTAACTCATTCACATTTATATTCCTCTCCCGCCTTTATCTTACAATTACAAACTTAAACTATTACTATATATTCTCTTACCTATACATAATCTCTATATCACAGCTCTATCACAGTCTATTATTAATGTGCATATGTCCCATTTCTTATTCCCCTTTATCTCTACATAGCATTTCTTTATCTATACTTACCTCTCTATCTTCCTTATATTCTTTAACTGCACGTTCCATCTACATCTTATCCTTTTTATTTTCTATTAGTCTTATTACAATGCATTTCCTTAACTTACAAATAGATAATAAATTACCTATAATTGACTATAACTAACTATTATACTACATTACAATCTTATCTTATATTCCAGCCTTGTTGTTTTACAAAATACTCATTCCTTGTCTTTATTATCTTTATCTTTACAATAGTCTCTATATCTTTTCCTTCTTTTCTCCTTTCTAAAAAAAAAATGTATATATAATATACATACAAATTAGTTTCGAATAAATTGTAATTTCGAAAGTTATTAAAGTAAATAGTATATTTACAATTGTTAAAGTAAATAGTATATCTACAAATGTACATATAAATCATAAAGATTTTTTAATTCGTTTCGACATACGCGCTTAATGTTCTTAAAAAGTTTTATATGAAAAAAATATATTTATAATATTTTAGTGAATAAATATATCTTAGTGAATAAATTGTAATTACAGTTGTAAAAAAATAAATTGGATATTTCCAAATGGGTTATACAAATTTGAAATTATAATTAGCTTTTCCACGAAATTTAAGAAGCGCCTTTGATATCTTCATCAATAGGATTAACTCATGTCGCTCGTGCGATTATTTATATTATTATTAATAATATAAATAAAATATTCTTGTTATATGAGAAATTTTAGCTGTGCAGTGGTGAACACATCGGGGCATTAGCAATGTCGGAGCCGGGTGCCGGGTCTGACGTTGTCTCCATGAAATTGCGGGCCGAGAGAAAGGGGGACTACTATGTCCTCAATGGCAACAAATTCTGGATTACCAATGCTCCGGACGCGGATACACTAATCGTCTATGCGAGAACGGATCCGAATGCGGACAAGCCGCAGCATGGCATCACTGCTTTCATCGTCGAGCGTGACACAGAGGGTTTCAGCACGGGGAAGAAGCTGGACAAGCTTGGCATGCGCGGCTCCAACACAGGCGAACTGATTTTCGAGGATTGCAAAGTGCCAGGTAAGTTCGGCGCTCGAATGAGAAACACGGAAAAGATATAGAGATTTATTACAATAAAATTAATTTGTTCAAATAGAATAGAGTAAGAACTGTAAGATTTTAACATTTTATTAAGTTTATCGACTCATTAAAATCGATCGTTATCCTTTTATCTTCCAAAAAGTCCTTATTTAAAATTTCTGTAAAATTGTGAATTTCTGTTACAGCTGCAAATATTTTAGGAGAAATTAATAAAGGTATTTATGTGCTCTTTAGTGGATTGGATCTGGAACGATTAATACTATCTGGCGGACCTTTGGGGTAAGTTCTTAGAAAAATAACGAATGTATAACAAAATTTAGCTTGATTTATTATTAACTTTAAGTATTTTTGTATTTGGATTTTGCGCGTTAAAAGGAGCTTCATAAAAACTATTGGATGTACTTTTTGTGATCAATGAAATGAAAATTATACTTTTTGAAAGTTTGCTTGTAATACATAGCGTTAAATACAAATTTTCATATTTCGGTGTATATTATAGAATGACAGATTTAGACACTTTATTAAATATCTATTTTTATCAGATTATTAATAAGAAATTATTTAAGCTTTATTCACAAACGAGCGTTTATATTTGACTGTGTGCGATTTGAAACGTAAATTCTAGACTACTGCAAGCTTGTTGCGACGTTGCCTTTGAATACGCTCATACGAGACAACAATTTAGCCAGTATCTTGCAAAATTTCAAATGATACAGGTAAAGCAAGAATTACCTTGTCCTCTTAAAAATTTTTTGCGATCTTCTATTGATATTGTCTAATCATATCGTTTTAGGCGAAGATAGCGGACATGTACACAGCTCTGAGTGCGAGCAGAAGCTACTTGTACTCTGTCGCTAGAGCCTGCGACGCCGGTCATGTAAATCGCAAAAATTGCGCCGCGGTGTTGCTCTTTTCCGCCGAGAATGCAATGAAAGCGGCATCGGATGCTATACAGATACTCGGTAAATTTATTTAAAAAAAAATTAACAGTAATAAATTATTTCAGACAATCATAATTATATCAGAAAGAAAACATAGAGGATAAAAGAATTTAGTAAAGAAAATAGACGTTTAACAATGTTTAATGAGAATGACATTTGCGCTTTTAAAAAATTTTTTTACAGGCGGCAATGGTTATATCAATGATTATGTGACGGGGAGACTGCTGCGAGACGCGAAGCTCTATGAGATCGGCGCGGGCACCAGTGAAATACGACGTATAGTCATCAGCCGAGCGATCACCAAGGAATATCTGAAATAAGTCGTAGTTCCGATTTGATGACTGTATGAAAAGAATGATTCTATTGAAGTATCTAAAAACTTAGATACAAATCTGAAAATAATTTTATTACTTTTGAGGTTTTTATGGACATTTTCTTTAGAGATACCAAAGGGTTAAGGGTCGCCGTCTCATGATCCATTGCTAATGTTTCATGAATTTTGCCGTTCACTTCATCAGGGTGAGGAGCGTACTAATACTGAACTGCTCTTCCGAAGGACTCTCTTTATATAAACTCCCTTTATATAAAATAAATTTTGTTAAATCATTAACGTATTTACATAGGAAGCATGATAATTGATAAGTAATGCTGCAAAAACATTTTGACATTTATAAATAACAGTTTGAACATCTTAATTTTATTTTCATAAAATCATTTTCAGATTGTAATCTAGCTAAATTTTTAAATACTTTTAAAAACTCAACAAACCCCTCTATCTATGATTATGCACGACAATGCGTAATATATAAATTCGTAAATTTAAATTGATGATTGGCAGTTAAAAAGATAACTATAACATCGTATTATAATTGCTGCATTTCAATGATTAATGAATTATTCATGCAATTATTCATTTATTTATACATGTTATTGATATACATATTTCTTATAATTTTTATATTTTTTTTATAGTATATAATATGATTTGTTATTTTTGTAAGATTTTAAATCTTTATTATATTTAGAAGAAGCAAGAGGAGAATTATTAGATTTATTAGAATTATATTTTATATAACAAAAAATGCTTTCCATGCTATGATTTCCATGAAATTGCAGATGTACTAAACTGATTCTGACACTCAAATCTTTTTTCTCTCTTTTTTTTTAAGTTTATTCGCAATACATAATTAAATGATGATTCATTTAATCATCGTCGACTGCCAATGTTGGACATATCGCATATTGGCGATATGCGTTAATGATTCTATAAATTAAGGTAAAGTGAGTCACTAGAGCGATTGACTAACCTTTCGCGCTATAGGTTGCTAATTTAAGTCGTACAAACACGCGTTCTTTCTTCCTCTGTCTCATTATTTCACTCTCTTTCTTTCTCTCTCGTCTCTGGTTCTCTAGTCTCCGTTAATTACAGTGCAGCCAAACTAATTGCATCGAAACGGCCCGCATAGGGGAGAAGTTTCTCGTCGTCCGTGAACGTATTCGCACGGCGGAAGAAGAGTGTGTTTTATCTAGACAGGGAGAAAACGCGACTAGAATCAAATTTTCGAAGATGGCTCTCAAATTCTCCATAGGCCATTTTTATGAAACCTATGTAAGTACGAAGGATATGCAACTCGAAAGAAATCCTTTCGATTTTTTTCCTAATTATATTCCAATTTATACTTCAATTTATATTCCAATCGTCTGATTACCGAAATTATCGATTTCTGATGGTAAAGTTTTTTAAAGAAGTCTAGAGAGCAATCGTGTAATCCCTTTTTAGAGTGAAAATGTGAAAAGTGAAAAATTTCTCCATTGTAAAGAAAATTTTTATTTTTCACATTTTCGCCTTAGGAAAAAAATAGAGTCGTTCTTTATCTTGCGGAAAATGTGACAAATCATTAACTGAAGTTACATTGAAACAAATATAATTTATCGATTAAATAAATGGCTTAAAATGATGATAGCAAAAAATATTTGATAATAGAAATAAAACGATAATTTGAACTTTGAAAATATGAATAAAATATCCGAATAGTTTTCTGTTAATTACAAACAATTAACTTCTTGTATGAAATAAATTAACAAATGAATTTTTTCTGAAATTCGACGTGGAATTTGCGAATAAAGAAATTGTCGTGTAGATATGTAGCGCGACAAAATGCATTTCATTTATCAGCTTTCATCATGAATACTAAGCTGTATATAATAAGATTGTCCCACTTACAATAGTTCTTATGAAACATGTCGAACACATTTCGAACTGAGTCAATAAAGTTGCGTTATATGCATGAAAATTATTCATAGAAATTATTTCAATATTGTTATCCTATCATTTCAATCCTTCCTCAATATTCATGTTTATCATCTATCATACATAAAATTCGTATAAAATCTTAATACTGCATATTATGGCATCTTACATTGTATGCCACTAATAATTTCTGTAAATTATTGCTAAATAGTTTCGCATGTTACAAAATTAAAACTACATTTAATCCTATATCTTCTTAATACTGAAGAAATTTTTTGGAGACATGATGTCCAGAATTATTAGATTTCGATGGTATTACATTTTAGACTCGTGTAGGGATCTTCGATTCAAATTTTAATTTATTTTGCCGTCTGTTGATTTTGCCATTTAACTCATTTTTAGATTGAGTTGCCATGTTGAATTAATCGAAAGTAATTGTTTTAAGTGATTTAAAAGAGCTATTAGAAGAAATCATTATTGTTTTAACTATTATAAAAAGTGATATTAAGAAGTAATGGTTATTAAAAATATT
>Ga0157364_1000454_pt1 | contig 27724 bp, 18 predicted proteins | sample AttsexASBM2_FD_111476 | JGI IMG/M metagenome (GOLD analysis project Ga0157364, IMG submission 111476) | Fungus gardens microbial communities from leaf cutter ant in Ribeirão Preto, State of São Paulo, Brazil - Atta sexdens ASBM2 | ecosystem: Host-associated > Fungi > Mycelium > Unclassified ... | reverse complement strand
CTTATATATATATATACAAATATATATATATATATATATATATATATATATAACTTATTACAAAATCACTTATTACATATCACCTCAGCTGGGATATAATTTATTAACATTAATAAAATAAATTATTTATCATAAAATCGTCAATGAAAATAAAAGGTAACAACGACTTATATTGTACTTGCAAAATAAATATCATTACCGTTTTAGTGATGTATTAAGGCATAAACTCCATGGGCATTAGTTAACTGACTAAAAAAGTTGTCTAATTAAAAACGTCGTCCAAACATTTTTAATGTTTGAATACATCTGTTATATTACTTATTACATTAGATAATACGACTCTTCATTTATATTGACTTATATTATCGTAATTTATATCCTTATAAAAAAACGCAAAGATTATATATATATTACGTTGTAAAATCACATGTGAATCTTTATTAAATTTTATTCATTGAACAAAAATTTACATCTTGATCTATCAAATCGAAAAAATCTGTCAAGATTCGATTTCGAAGGAAGCGCGAGAGAAAAATTTATTCACTCGTTTGTTAAAGCAATTTCAGTCTTGCTGAATGTCGATTGCGTAAACGGGCCGATTAAAATGATTGCTCTTGATGTGCGAGTAGACGTGCGATCGATGCTTGCCGATGTAAACACAGTGCGGGCACTTGAAGCGCGGCGTCTTGCCACACTCGTACTCAAGATGCCTGTGTAGCCCGCGGTACCACTTGTAGATCTTGCGACACTTGTGACACTCATAGGTACCGGGTGACGAAGTGCCGCCCGTCGTTGTCCTTATTCTGGTACGGAATCGGCGCCGGTGACTGGTGGTGTCGCTGGACGCAACGTCAACGAAGTAGGTATGATTGTAGAGAGCTGTAAAGCACAGGTTGATTGTCAGTCAAAAACAGCGGTTCACCCACGGGGGAGGGACGGAACGATAACATTTAAGAGCAACAAACGGACACACTTTTTCGCGTGCTGCGTTACCCGCTTTTGCGGCTCTATTCGTTCCGGCGTGGTCACCTGCATTAATTTCTTACCCTGAAAAATTATGTACAGTATAAATGGATGAGAAAGTAAATAAACATAATATGAACCGCACTCTGACTGATGGAACAAATGAACTATAAGTATAAAAGGAATACAGGAATATGGCGCTCATTGCGAAATTCAAAAAGGTTGACACGAGAACTGCATAAAAATTTTTTATTTATTCTTTTATTCGTTTTCGAGATAATATATAAATTAAGAAAAAAATTAGAGCATACACTCGTATGAATGTAATACATATATTGAAATTTCTTCTTTTAACAATGTATCTCGAATATAATGAATAAATTCGAGGCGAAGCTTCGGATCACATTTTAATGTTGCATACGTTGAATCTTACCGATTATAATCACAGACATAAAAACGATTATATATAACGAATTAAGCGCTATTATCACTCATTCGAGCGTCCATTTTTCTTCTTATTTAAAGATGATGAAATGGAGTGAGGAAAAAAATCATTATTTCATATAAACATTGTCATGAATTTAAAAACAGCAGATTTACCTAACAATTCCTTAGATAGATCTTTCAGTCAACTTTATCATTATATCATATATTTTACAAAAATCAATTTCGCGATTTCTTCAGAAGGACACGTTTATGCGAGACGGACATCACCGAGGTCTACTGACATAACGTGCATCTCGGGATGTATCGCTCGCACATGATTGTAAATGATGGAGCGATACTTGCCCCGCTGGCCACAATACGGACACTTGAAGCGCGGCGATCTGCCGCAATCATACATCTGATGTCTCGTCAGGTCCCTATTGTAGACGTATCGTCTGTTGCAACGCTTGCAGATGAACCGCTTGTGTCGAGGACCGAGTCTCTTGGCAGCACCTGAAATCGAGAACGACCATCACGGTTAGAAGAAGCGGAAGCGAGTCCGCGCTACGCGAAGAACGAGGACTCGTTTGATCCGGGCTAACTCTTTCCGGATCGCCGACCTCCTGCTTCGACGCGTTAACTTTGCTAGAGAGAAACAATTTCTGAATTTACTTCGTCATAAAAACGGGATCAGAGACTGGACTGTAACTCGACTCCCAGGGCTTTTATTGAGTTTTCCTTTTCACACAAGGACAATTTTCACTTTCTCCTTTTCCCAAGTGACAAAAAGTGACTATGGAAGCAAACGAAGAAGAAATAGGACGCCATTACGTTCAATGATTATTTAATACAACCGTCTAAAGCACAAAGTCTGACCGGGATGATACTTTCGGATATGTGCGTAAATGTTCTGCGTGAATTTGGAGAGCTTGTCACAGTACGGACACTGGTACTTGGGCGCCATGCCACACTCATGGCGCAGATGCCGCGACATATTCTTCTTCAAGGTGAAGCCACGGTTGCAGCGTGGGCAGTAGTGACTCTTGTTCACGGAGTACACTTTGCCTCGTTTCCTCGTTTGCCTCGTTTCGTACTGGTGGGCACCTGAAAAATTCAAAAAATTAAATTAGGGATGGCGCAATTCATTCTTCGAATTTTCGTTCTCGACCGAGATCGTGATGTGCACGGATCCGTGTTGACGAATAGTAGAGAGAAGTAAAATTAACATAAGAACAAACGTACGCTTCAACTGGATCAATAAAGTATACCTACTCTGCGAGAATTCTCACGGAGTGGATGCGTCAGTTGCTCAGAATCGAAAACGATCGATGCTAATTCATGGTTGGAAAAGAATTATCTTTACTACGAATAAACGAGAGATCATCATCTAGAAAATACAGTATAGAACTTAACATGGATCGTTCTCGTTCCTACGGATCATTATATTCGTAACAACGAACGGCGGCACAAGACAAGTCAGATCGGAAAACATAAATAAAGCCATACAATTTATTTCGCAAAACTCGAAGCTGAATTGTAATCACACAATATAAAACACATCAACGCGATATACTATATGATAAACTCATATGATAAACTCATATGATAAACTGCTCTATAGTCCATTTATATCCTATTTAACGTTGAAATAAATCTTTTGTGTCTGCGATAATGTTACATGCGAGCTTATGTTAAACTTAAACAAATAAAATTCACGAGTCATTTAAAATCATTTAGTATAAACTTAGATTCGCAACTATGATTTCCGATATGATATATATCTTATCATATTAACGTTACAATAATCTCACATTATTGAAACATAAAAAAATAAAAATATTATTAAGTAAAAAAAAATTACTATTAAGTAAAAAATTCAATTATTTGTAAAACAATTAAAGAAACTTCAAATGCTGAACGCATACATAGCAAAATTATTAAATCGTTGGGGATTCAGATAGTATATCACAGGTTTACGAGAAAGGAATTATTATGTAGAAAATTCTATTGAAAGAGATATCTAAAAAAAAATTTATTCACGTATGTTAGTAATTAGTATTTCACCGTGACATCGTTTAGATAATTTATTCTCACATATGTAAATCGTCGATAGGAATATATTTTCAGTCGATAATTGGTATCCTGCTACGGTATTGTTTAGAACATTTTGTTGACACCGACGGGATGATTCGGATGCCATCGTCTGATGTGTCTGTAAACGTTCGAGGATGAATTATCCTTTTTGTGACAATATGGACACGCATATCGCGGCGTTTGGCCGCATTTATGTCTAATCAGGTCCCACGTCCTCCGGAAGCCCGCGTTGCATTTCGCACAGATGTAGCTGGTCACCGGTCTTACAGAACGCCATCCCGATAGTTGTATATCTGAAAGCAAGCCAGGACATTAATACAATTTTTCTGATTTTTGTGATCCGCGTCACACGAAAGTATGCTTCCCGAGACTGAACGACATCGTAACACAATCAAACGATACGATTCTAATGCCGTAATTTGTGTATTGAATCATACGTCCAAAATCTTTACATTACACCGTACTTAATTCTGTACGACAATTCGTTATCGCGCAAATATTACGTGAAGATTGAAAATCGGCATCGCTCTCACCACGCTTCGAGATGTTTTGGACCTTGTTTCGCTGTACAAAAAAAGATAACAAAAATCATCGATACATCACATACATAACTGCAAAATACTGATGTATAAGTGTATCTTGAGGAATAATGAAGCACTTTATTTCCCTTCGTATTACCTTCGAGTAATCAAGTGACGTGCAATAAATACGAATTTTATTCACTATAAATACATGTGACTTCTTTGACGTTACACTCTTGTAAAAATTACGAATCCACGAAAATCCACGTAAATTTAGATAATATAAAACGAAAAATATCTGCGTTTTATACAGAATATATCCACATAATTGTTTCACAATAAAACTTAGACTATTTTTAGATCATGAATCATACGAATCTCGAAAGAAATTTATATAAAAATACATAAAAATTAATGCGAGAATACTCATGCAGTTTATAATTATTTGATGAAGGTGCAGACGTACTTTCTCAGACGAATTAATCGTCGCAATTACGTTTGCCTTTTTTTACTATTTTATTGAGGTAAACGATACATTCGAGCATCGTAACGAGTCAGATTATTAACTGCACATAAGTTTGCAAATGGTATACATAACAATGTAATCGAAGAGCAATTTCTAAAAGCACGTTCCATTTCTTTTCAAATGCAGACCGAAATCTCGATACGTTATTATACATATTATTAAAAGAAAAAGTTAACTTTATTGAAATTAGATTTAAATTCTTTTGAAAATTTGCTCTTCAATCGTTTTATTGCAGTCGCAAACTTTGCAGTTCTTATATGATAGGAACTTACAATTGAGGAAAGAAAATCGAAATATATTTTTACATTTACAAATTTTACATTTACATAACGCACATTTGTGTCTATTTTCAAATATTTCGAATTTATACACATTCCGACGAAATGAACACTGCACATTCTTCTTATGCTAATAAAAATGAATAAATCTTGAAAAAAATGACTCTTTCCTATATGTTTCAAATTAAAATATCAAGTTGACGAGCTTTAAACTCAATAGAATTTAAAAATAAATTTGAAATTATAAAAAAAAATAAATAAATAACTGATGTAATATTTTATCATTTAGACATAATGTGCTTTTTCTATTAGATTTATTATAATAATATACTCTACTTTTTTTTTATTTATAATTATGTATATCATCAATATGAACAAACTGTCATTTCTTAAAATTCGGAAAGATTATAAGATCAATTAAACGCAAGATCTAAAACTTCTTTCTAACGAAGAGAAAATCAAATCAAATTTTATATCACGAATGTAAAGTTAAAGTGATAATTGTATATAATATAATATAAAGAAAAAAGTCATAAAATGTCATAAAATAAAATAAAAACATAAAATAAAAACGATAAATGTAAAAATATATATATGTATTTATATATTTCATAACCATTATCAATTATTTAAAATAAAATAGATAATGTTACAAATCAAAATCTCTTTTTCTCCTCTCTTCTTTTCTCTTTTTACAGCCACTTTCATCACCAGTATCACAAAAATGTCTTGATTTAGTCCACACAAGTTAAGGTGATTGCCCAATGGCAGACGGCGAATCACGAAAGGAAGAGTTAGAAGAACGAGATGACTCTAATCTGTCCACGTATACCGGTTTTCCGTTGTGTCGCAGTCTAATGTGTTTGTAAATATTCGACGAGCACTTATCCCTCTTGCTACAATAAGGGCACTTGAACCTCGGCTCCTTCCCGCAATCGTACTTCATGTGAGTCTTCAGTGTCTTCTTGTAAGTGTAGCCGGCATTGCATCTGGGACAGTGATACGCCATCTTCCCGGAATGCCAAAAGGGTCCATTTTCGCGCTTGATTACGTTCTGGCTACCACTGTAATTCACGCTCAGGATGTCCATGATACGAGCGTGGTAGGGCTCCAGGAATCGTCCTACGAACAGGAAGAAGGAGAGATACGATTAGTCTGGATCAAGAACATTGGACAAACTTGTGACGTAACTGTGGCCAGAACAAAAAAGAACGTAACAGGCGACACGATAAAAGGAAGACGAATGAGCAAAAGATGTAAATGAAGAGATATCTCCAGATCGCGTCTGTGCCATCACAATCGGAGAGACGCATGAGGATGGCGAAGTAGCAGAGTAGAACGTGGATCAAGTAGAGAACGAGGAGAATATTCGGCAGCTCACTAAAGTGATAGGATATAACGAGGGATATCTTGGGGGAGAAAGGAGACAATGTCGCAGTGTTAGAGATCTTATTATCGTGATCGAGCGTACATCCACCAGAAGAATCTTGAATAAGCGAAATACGAAAAAAAATGGACTCTTCGCTGTAGATTCCTCAGGTACCGTACTCCTTTACGACATCACCTGTTGGTCCAGTGGATAACGCGATGCTCTCTGGTAGAGAAGATTAGGACTTGATAATTCGGTTGACCGGTGTCTCGGCGAAATGTCATCAATTTGTCTTCCGTGCGAAGACATTAAAACGTTCTTGATTCAGTATAGCCGATACGCTTGAATGCTGCTGCCTTTATGATGCATTCTGATGTGCCTATAAGTGTTGGAGGATTTTCTATCTTTTTTCCCACAATAAGGACACTGGAACCTTGGGGCTTTTCCGCACTCATGCCTGTAATGTGTCAGCATGTTGCTCTTCTTGCTGAACGAGCTGTTGCACCGTGGACAGAAGTATCTCTCCTTATGCTCGATTATATGACGATCCCTACGGAATACTGAAAAAAAAAAACAGATCGAGATCGAGGTCAGTGAAAGTATCCCAAACTGCGAAATACATTCCGCACGATTGACGAAAAATCCAGAAAAAAACTAATTTTGTTAGACTCAAGAAACAAAGCTGTAGTCTTTCCCTATTATTTTTAATACTTACATGCTATAATATCGTATTTTTAACGATATAACATCATATATTTTAATGGTAATATTTGTCGTAAAATTTTTATTTTGAATGTTATTGAAAAATAGATATCTTATCATGCTTGACTAGAATGTAAAATAATAATGTTCTTAATCTAAAAAATTTATATTAATATATAATTATTATTGTTGTGTTAAAAAGAAAGAGTCAAAATATATATACAAAAGATAGTATACAAAAGATACTACATAATTACGGACAGTTAAAACAAAAATATAAAAAGAAGTATGCGATTATTCTTATATATAAACAATTGAAAACATATACTCGGAATTAAATTTTACATTAAATAATTACAGAAAAAATAGCGGAAGAAACAATTAAGAAGATATAATAACAGAAAGTTATAAAAATTTGTTGACATCTAATCTTGAGTTTAATTTTTTAAGAAAATTATTTGTTGTTAATGATGAAAAAATAATAGTGAAAAGAATTGTTAATTAATAAATATTCTTTCGTTGAGCTTGCTTAATAAATCCAACCATCGAACCTGAAAAAGAAAGATGTACTTTCTAATCGCATAAAATTATCGTCTTTAAAAAGATTTATTTAAAAAAATTATCAATATTATAAATTATAAGGAATGCAAAAGGATGATGGTATTACATCTTAATCGATCAATATATGAACAACAACGTTTATTGCTCAATGGTTAAGAAGTATTACAAATCCACAGTGCAACATTTTGTAGTGTAAATTTGATCAAAAACGCATAACTAGTAATTTATTACTTATAACATTTTGTCATTTTTTAACATTTTAAAATTAAAAATAAGTATAGAAAGAATTATATATAAATAACTCACATATAATCAAACAAATAAATAATTAACTTCTTTAATAGCATCTTTAAGGCCCAGTTGACTAAATTTAAAAAACGCAAAGATAGAATATATATATCTATATTAAAGAGAAACGGCACACATGTTGTTAAAATTAATTTAAAGAAATAATATAATTCTTATATTAACTGCTGCTGATTAACGATCAAGTTAATTAGACAAATTGGCAAAATAGTTTAACTATAGCTAGTTCTGAATAAACTTGTCAATGTCATGTATTCTCTGTCGATTATGGAAATTCCTAAAAATCTTCAAATCAATCATAATAATTCTGCACTAATCATCACATGAAGAATTGTTAAAATACTTTCATCGAAACACTATATTTCATACAAAGTAAATTCATTTTTGATATTTCAATGTTGAAGTTAAAACTAGTATCTAATTATTCATAATTTCTTAAGATAAAAATCTCTCTCTCGCGGAAAATCATTCGCTATCGACAATATTTTCGCGCCTCTCGAAACTTACTACTACAATCGATTTGGCTTAAAGAAGGGCATGTGTTTGTGAATTCTTCGCATATGCTTGTACACATTCGAGCTGTACTTGGATTGATACTCGCAGTAGATGCATCGGAAGAAGCGTCTCTCACGATGATCGCCGCGGAATCGCTGATGTCGCACTGCGGCGTCCTTCGGTGAGAAACTGTGAAGTCCCGTCGTATCTCGGGAGTAATGGGGAAAATTGGACCAGCTATCACTGTAGGACATGGATCTACCTGGAAGAATTGTTACAAAATCAGAAGAATTAAGCAAATACTCTCGTTCGAGTTTACGGCGCTCTCATAAATCAACGTCCCAACATTTCAATAATGCACACATGATTCAGATAGATTTGGCTTCGGTCAATGACCTGCAAGATATTCTTATCATTGTTACATAAAACTTACATAATATCAAGCGAAAACATAAAAAGCAAATCTACATTCGAACGCGAATATTGTCGACATACTTTCAAAAATGATATACCATTCTTCGTCAAGGATGATGATTAAAATACAGTCTAGAGAAAAAATTAAAATACAGTCTTAAAGAAAAAAAATAAACCTCACATCTCGTACTGTTGTTCTAACAATTCATTTAAATTGGTTCACCCTATTTAATTGGAAGATAAAAAAATGCATTTGGTAATAGGATGACGAGTCAGCTATAAAATACAACATAAAATACATCATGCACTTTGTAACATAGTGCTTATGAATAATATTCAAGGAAATAATTGATTAATAAGATATGTCTTGTTGTCATTTTACTGATGGTATTTATAAAATATGTTTAAATACACATATATTATATATATATATATATATATATATATATATATATATATATATAATTTTACATTTATATTATGACATTGATATAAAACATTATTAACGCATGCTAGTTGCAAATTTTCGAATTAACTTTTAAATGTTTAATTAAAATTATCCATTTTTTTGTTTTAAATAATTTAAAATAAGAAAATTTGATTCGCACACACATCTAATAAATTATAAATTTATTATGATATAATAAATTACGCAGCCCCTACATTGGGAATTACATGCCAAAAAAAGAATAAACTTATTTACATAAATTTAAAAATTTGCAATTTTTTTCTGCTCTTAACTAAATAAATGCCAACATAAATATTCCCATACGTAAATAATATAAATATTCCTTAATGAGTGACAAAAACAAAGATAAATTCTAAAGAATAAAGTATGGGAATTAGGAATGCCAAAAACATTGTTTTAATCATCTATTTGATAACTTTTATAAATCGGAAACATTAAATAAAACACATAATTCTTGGACGTGTTAAAAAATATTAAAATATCATATTATTATTTATCATTATAAAAAAAATATAAAATATCAATATCGCTAAAAAATGAACATATTTTTAATGTTTTAAGATCTAAAATGACTTTTAAGTAATACATAACGCGCATATAGATACTTTTTACATTAATTTTCCAAAAATGCTTTATAAATCGAAATCGTACTTTTTGAAAAAATAGAAACGGAAACAACATCATTGTTAGTTTATTAAATATTTTTTCAATTTTTTATTTTTCGATAGATATTTTTAATTTTAAGAAATATTGTAATAATTTTTAGAAAAAAAGTTAATTCATGTAGAATAACTAGAAAAATTAGGAAAAAAATTACAGATAACAATGATAGTGTTCAAAATTGACTGAAAACTGTAACTTCGTGAAATAACAATGTATAAAATAATTTGTACGTTTCAAACACAAGTTTAATATACATACATAATAATTATACAAAAATTATTTGTGATAATTTTATTTCTAATAAATGAATTCAATTTTTAATGAGATGGGATTTCTCAGATTTTAAAATTTAAACTTTTTATTTCTTGCTTGTGTGAAAGATAAATCTATTTCTTATTTCTATGTTTCTAATCATAAGTGTCTATGCATTAAATAATCAACAAATATAATTAAAAATACATATAAATTTGATACATGTTTAGATTATTTTTCTAATGCTTTTCTTTTAGTAAAGTAAATCAGAGAAATCTCATTATCTCATTATCTCTCATTATCCCATCATTCCTTAATATTTTCCACGTTATCAGTTAAGTAATTGCAACAAATAGCGCTTGAAGACTATGATTACTTTCAACGTGATTGAAAGAAATTCGTGAAAGAAAATAAAAAAGGCTATATTTATCTGTTTATAGCCGGAACACATACAAATTCCTTGACATATCACAAATATTCATATATATCTTTCATGTTTACGAAGTATTTGCAGAATTTAAATCGCGCCGATCGGCTAATTCAATGTCAATTTTTAATAACAATTACTTTCGTTTATGCATATGATTAACATAAGTTAAATATGACTATATTCTACTATATTCTATAACGCAACTTATTATAACTTTCAGTTTTATCACAGAAATTTGTTATTTGCGCATAACTATCATTTTCAACCGTTTGATTTGTTTCTTCGATGAATCTATATTATAAAGGCAAATGATTATGTCAATCATGATTAATTTATTAAATATAAATATCAATTTATTTCTCATCTCAGCTTCATAATCTAATAATAATCTAGAAGCTTGATAGTTAATTTTTATTAAAAGTATCAGAAATATTATATTTAAATTACAAAATCAGTCGCATTATGAAATTTATTTAAAACGATTTATTAATCGCACGCAATTACATGCGCGATTAATTGAAAATGTCTGTATTTGCAGTACAAATTTCTTCTATAAAACATCTCTAAGAAAGGATAAGAAGGGGCAAGACGAGGTATCTTTTTCTGAGAGGAAGAGATTAACTCTATCTCGATACGTGTGCGTGTAGGTGTGCGCGCGCGCGCGCGCGCGCGCGCGCGTGTGTGTGTGTGTGTGTGTGTGTGTGTGTGTGTGTGTGTGTAAACTACGTCAGTCTCCAAATCGCGTTTAGTACAACTTGACAAATCGCAACTCCATATTACGGTGCTTCGCCCGGATGTGTCTGTACACAGCTTGCGTGTACTTGCTACGCATTTCGCAGTGCGGACACTTGAAGCGTGGCATGTCGACGCATTCTAGCCGATAGTGTCGGCTCATGCCGCCGGTAGTGCGGAAGACACGGGCGCACTTGGGACAGGGAAAGCCGCGCCGATTCACGGAGGCTTGAACTCTGAATGTGTGACGGGTATTCCGCAAGCTGTGGTACTTCAGAATGATCGGTCTGAAAGAATCTGCAAGCATAAATAGAAACGGAAATCTATGTTAGAATAATCAATATGCAACCAGTGATCTCTTAATAACGGGGGAATCGAGGCAGCGAAGAGGACAGGAATGCGCAGGAATTTCGGGATGCCTCCTTCTCCTCCTCGGAAATGATCGAAGATCATGTGTCGATCTCATCTGTATCGAATACTTGAAAATCATATACTTGAAAAACTATATGCATATACGTAAGCTTCTTCGGTATTACACCCTAAAATTAGTCTTACTACAATTAAAATTATAAATCATTTCAATTTTATTTTTGCAATTAAAACAATTATAATACAGCTTTTAATTAAAACAATTATAATACAGCTATATTGATATAGTTGTAGTTCACGTTAAATTGTTTTTCCGAGTTTTCCATCTTAATCTACAAATTTGGATAGCCAATCAACCTTTAAGGGAACATACTGAGAAGCAAACGTTATTTTAACAGGAACAATCATTGTCGTTAAGAAATATACAAACGAAACGAATTCGATTTTATTGATGACTGTATATTAGTGTCTTATTGATATATCGTACAGCGTTCTTCTTATTGTGGATTAGTAGAGCTTGTTCAGCATGACCTTCTGTCCCGTATGGATCTTCCTGATGTGATTGTAAATCGAATGAGACCATTTGCTCACATGACCACAATAGGGGCACTGAAAACGTGGCAGTGAGTCACATTCGTATCTATAATGCCGGTACATCGAGTAACTCTGAGAGAAGGACTTCTCGCATTTCGGGCAGTGATGCCTCCGGTCGTGCGAATCAATAGTGCTCTTCATCGTCTTACGTAAGTGTTGCTGCTGTTGCGATCTTCGCGACACCATCTGGGATAGCTCTGCCTTGTCCATCAGTCCGTTGTCCCATAATTCTGAAACCGATGTCGTCTCGTGTTAATGACAATTCGCATTATTCATAATGATAACTGTTGGCACGCAACTGCACAATGACTATACGCATGAAACAAGGAAATCAACGGAGTCTCCTTCGTGAAAATGTTCGCGAAATTAACACGAACACAAACCGTAATAATAATCGAATAGTAATAATTATGTTGTCCAATACAACTGCATTCTATCGACAAATTTTAATCCATATTTTTCAAAAATTTAAGCACCTAAGATATTTTAAGCTTATAATTACATCATTATTATATACCTAACAAATTTATTGTCACGCGATAACACTGGAGCCTATTATAATATATTTCTTGAACTCAAAAATTTCGAGGAAAAGAGAATAAACGACATAAATAATCTGATACATCAGGCTGGAACTGACAACCTATCCTTGAGAATCAGCGAGGACTTACAGAAAAACTCTTTACATTTTAGGTGATGTTAGATGTGACTAATTTAATTCTATTCACACTTATTTACTACCATCTATACGTATATTACTATCAGCAAGTTCCTTCATCTTTATGTGTTCATATTTATGATTGAAAGATTTTTGTAATCATAAATACTTAAAAAAGAATATGTAACAAATATATCTGTAATCGATTATTTTCATTATTAGCTAATTATTACATAAGCTAATTATTACGTAATTTTTGGCAAAATTCTTACGTGAGATTTATCTCAAGTAACGATATAACAGAAGAAACACATTTAGTCTTTCGTGAAAATTTATTGCCATAAAATATGCCACACAATAATAGAATATCATCCAAATAATAGAAAGAATTCTGAATTCTTCTTCGTGTATTTTTATTTTTTACATTTGAGAACGCTATGTACAATACAGTCTTGAATTCTTTAAAAGGATAAAATTGCAGGTTTCAAAATCGGAGCAACTCCGGTTACGCAAATTAAATTAGCAATAACTTATAATAGTATAAAGATATTTAAAATACAACAGTATTTAAAAAATACTTTGGAACCAATCACAAATCGAATACAATCAGTTATGCGTCATATACACAATTATATGTATAAATCTCTTTAACGTTTCGCACAATAATAAATTATTCTCTGAAATTTTCTAATAACCATACACATGTACAGAGAGAAAAATAATTCCCTAGCACAATAGATTTTTTTATGTTGCTGTAGCAAAATCTGTTAGTTTTTATGTGGGCAGCAATGAGATCTGTTAAGAGTATCAATTACAATTTGTTAAATATTATTTTGCTAAAACTGTAAATTATTTTGAGGCAAGAATAAATAAATGTTTGTTTAACACTTCGTTGACATACTCTCGCTTTCTTTTTTCGATCCTCTTTTTTCGATAGCTTTTTGACACACTGAGTGGCTCACGCCCAGAATGTTTAAACAACTAGCATTCTTATTTAAAAAATCCAATCAATATGAAAAAAATTATGGGTCAATTTCAAAATCTATAGAATAGTTTTCAAATAGTTTTTGATTGAAATTTCATTACAGTTTTTGTGAAAAAAATTCTTGAGTTCAATGAATAGAGAAAAAACGAGTGAAATCTTTGAAAGATTGTAACTGTTAAAAAATTAAATACTAAAAGTTAAAAATTTACAGAATTGTTGTTCAGATACTTTGAAAAAAAAATTAGTTTGTAAATTGGTTTTGGATAAAAGGTATTTATTTTGCGTATTAAATGTAGACTATTTTAGGAATTGAAAAAACAGAGATTTTTTATAAACATTGTATTTTTGTTCTATAAGATAAAAGAAAATTGAATTTTAGAGAATTAAAATAATTTTGTGAGTTCACACCCATTATGTCAACGAAGGATTAATTATTAAAGCTTTTTGTAAATAACAAGAACAAAATACATTTGCTTTTGTAATCCATGATACGCAATACAGATCTAATTCACATTCAGTAATACGTACTTTCAAAAAATAAAATAGCACTCTCTTGCCCTGAAAAGAGTAGATCGATTAGTGAGCGCCCTGAAAAGAATATATAGTAACAATAATAATTTTGTTACAACAGCAAAATTACTTTCCTCCATGCATGTAAACTTTTTCCACTGATTCATTTTGTAAATTCGAAGAACGAAATCATATCATTCAAGTCATGAAGACGACTACACAAACATAAATGATAAAAAATAAATAAAAATTCCCATCAGTCAATTCGGCGAGTAGATACAGAAGTATAATCTCTTCGATTTTTCACACTGGTTCACGTTCATCGTGGCGAAGATGCCAAGAGCTCAGTAAAGTTTCACGAGAGTCACTTGCTCTTTCGGATGCATACACCTTACATGCTGATAAATATTCGAAGTCTTCTTGCTGCAGAGATTGCAATATGGGCACTTATACCTGGGCGCTTTGCCGCACTCGTACCTGTAATGACCGAGCATGGTATCCCGTCTGCCGTAACCGTTGTTGCAATTAGGACAGTGGAATTTGCCGGTGCTTGAATTGTACTGTGTAATATCCCGTTTCTTCACGTATTTCTTCCGGTGCATCATAAATTCCATGGGTCTGCCACCTACAAAAGATCATGCCATGGTCAACATTGTTATTCACTCAGGATATGTCTCGGGAACATCCTGTTCAAGGATGAGAACGCACCAAGATTCCATGCAGAAGGAATATTCGCGATAAATAAGTGAGATATAGAGAGGAAAAACAGATACTGAGATAGAGCACAAATGAACCAGAGAAAAGACGCAAAAGAATATAAAAATCTGAGTCACGTAAACATAACTCTTGAGAGCAAAAGTCGTTTTTCAATAGAACATTTTTATTAAAACTTGAAAACAAGCGCACGTTCGGTCGCTTTACATGACTAAGTACATTGTCAGGTAATGAGATGTAATGACTTAATCTTTCTATATTATTCAATTATCGCAGATCTTCCGATAAAAAAGATATCTCAAGTAGAATGTTAATCTATTTCTATATAATTTTTTTTACTCAAGTCGCCATCGGAAATTGATAGTCAACTCAAGTTCTCCAAGAAAGAAATCATTTTCACTAATAAAATTCGTCTTATATATTATTAAAACGTGATTCGATTTTGCACAAAAATATCTCATGTATTTGTCTAAATACAAAATCACGTAATCTGAAACACATTAAAAAATAAAAATATGAACTGTTGTGCTATTAATTATCACATTAATCCTCTAGGGACAACATCGTTTTGTCATTAAAAAAAAAAACAATTTTTTTATTACTATTGCTTAAAACCTATTAGTAAGTGAAGAATCGTGTAGTCTTTCTTATTAACAAAAATACTATATATCAGTGTTCAATGCTACATACATTTCCATCTTCAGTTCTTAAATATAACTAATTTATGCAAATCCCGATTTTACTTCGAATTATTTATTCTGAATTTTAATTTTAAAGTGAAAAAAATTTATAACACTCGCCCCTAGAGACTTAAGCAAATATTCATCTATAATACACATATGTAATATAATATTCAAATATAAAATTTCTTTACGGAACTGGATGAATGAAGGAACAAAAAACATTGATACAATAACGAAAAGGATAGACCTTAGAACGGAAACCAATCTTCCCAAATCCGTTTGAACACTCAGGATAAAAATACAAATGTTATTCTTGTCTTGTAACATGCATTACATTCAAAATACATATATAATAAATGAAAGTAACATTTAATAATCGCTAACAGGTACAAAAAGACAGTATTCTCCTGGCAATGAGACTCCAGTTGAACATTATAGACATTTATCCCAGCTTGTCTCGTGACTACCGTCAGTGAAAAAAACGCAAACGCGTGGGCACACGGGACGAATCACGCGTTAAATCGACGTTCGTACTGGGTGCCTTTAATCGCGCGTGCCAAGCATGGCCGCGCGACTTGTCCTAGAAGAGCGTGTTGCAGATGACCAGCTTCGACGGGTGCTTGTGTCTGATATGGTCCTGTACATTGAACTTCTTTTTGCTAAGCATGCCGCAGTAAGGGCACTCGAAACGTGGCGGCTTGCCACAGTCATATTTGTAATGGGCCGTGACGGCGCTCTTCGTAGAGTAGCTTTTGCGGCAGCGCGGACATTGGTAGCGAATCCTCATCTTCCTCGGACTCCTACTGCCCATTCCGATCCCCTCGGGCCAGGGTAACATTTGTAGAAACGCTGAAAAAGACACGGAAGTGCGCGATTAGCTCACTTGGATGCGGCGTGTAGGAAGGAAAACTTGTAGGAGTAAGTTCGTGATTCAGATACTCTTTTTTTCTCTCTTTCTATCTCTCAAACATTCCGAAGCAACAACACGCAGCACATTCGCGTGAGAAAACAATTCTCGTAGTTTCGAGGGCTTGGAGGATTCAGAAAAGAATTGTAAACTTCTCTATATGTATGCCGACAAATACTTGAAGAACTGATACAACAAACTATTTAAATCAACTCAAGGAAGAGAATATTCCCGAGGGCAATTATTTTAAGTGATAACTTTAATTGCATCCTCACGTACATGAGGACAGAATGATTCGCTTTGTTTAGTAAGAAACGAACAAATAAAGCAGTTAAAAGTATTTTCAAGCTGTGCACGAACGAACTGCGCGATAATTGATCGATCAAATATCGAATGATGACGAAGAACTAGATGAAATGTGTCTACGAAGATAGAATGTTAGTCCGAGGAGTAATGTGCGTCTAACTACTTCAAAACTCACAGTTGCTATTGTTTCCACAAATTATTGTCCAAGTGATCCACGATCTAAGCATGTCTTATTGTTCTGCAAAAAAATAGAGATGTTAATAAAATAAACAACAATCCGTCTACATAAAATATTCCAAAAAACAATATACATATCTAAAAAAAATATATATTTAATTAGATTCATCAATCGTTTTCGAATTTCTGTGTAAGAATTCCTAAATTAAAAATACTACTACGTTTATTAAGAATAAAACTAGGAATAAAGGATAAAGATCGGAATGATTTTATTCTATAAACCTCTTTACTTATTCTTAACATTATTAATATTTTTTTTTTAAATAAATATATTACATTAATATACCGTTTACCTTTATTTCTAATTTGTTGAGTACTCACATTACGGTCTTAAAAGATACTATATTTAATATTATTTATGTAAATATGTTTTATTTAAAATGTAAAAAAACTCCAAATTATTCCAAATTTAATAATAAAATTACATATTATATTGCAATTTATTCTTGAGAGACAGAAATAGGTAGTATGATAATTTTAAATGGCACATACAAAAACGTAAAGCAGTAAGACATAAACAGTAAGCAAATTGCTTAATCACAGTAGAGACCGTAAGGCCAGTAACGAATCCAATGTTACGATTTCCTTACTGCTTACATCTTACTGCTTTACATTTTTGTATGGACTTAAATTTCGATTCAAGATGACGTGTATATGCTTGTCAACATTATTAGACTGCTGCTCTTCATATCGCAGTAAGAACACTTATGTATGTTTCGGCGGACAATGACATTCGAAACTCAAATGTCGCAAATATGATACATATGCTGATAGTTCTTATTGCACTTCGGGTAGACGTAGCTTATTATAAACAAATTCATTCCTCTATGTTATTAATAAAAAATTAAAAAACAAAAATTTACTTAACAATTTATTATATTATGAATTAATAATATTATATTATGGATTAATAATTATTTATGAATTAATAATATTTCAAATTATTTAAAATCATATGCAACATACAAAAAATTACACGACAAAAAAATCGCAATTATCGAAAATATAATTCTATGTAAGACATAGTTGTAGTATATCGTGATTACATACAAAAATTAAAAGTATTAAGAATTAATCTATTAAATAAAAAAAACATACCTAATTCAAGAAAATAACAATACTAACAATGTTTAATTATTTCATGCTTCACATGAATAATTCATTTTCCATCTCATCTCAAATTTATGTACGAATATTTTTAAATTCCTTGATAATGTTTTTGAATTTGTTGTGTATTCGAGACTGATGACAAATCTGAAAGCAAAAATAAAATGGTGAAAAGATAGCAGTCATGTGACGAAGTACGCTGACATTCCGAGACTGATTGGAAAAAACGAAACGAATATCACAAAACACGTAGGAAAAAATTCGTCGGATAATTCTTTATTAGTCTCAATTGTATATTTTTATCATATATTTATTATAAAAACAGTCATTAACGTTTATTCTGACAACAAATTAACACAGTTAATAACTAACAAAAGTGTAGATTTCGATGCTAGAAGAACATGAAAGAATAATCGTTCGTTTATAATCCTTAATGATTGATATTATCTTTTAAACATTTATATACAAATTGTTTGTCTACAAATTTACAAGTCGCATCAAGTGAAGATCACTTCGAATGCAGAACTTTTCAAGAATAAACTTCTCTCTCGCAGAGACTATCCTTGAATAAAAAATTCACATTATTCATCTTAAGATCAATCTCGAGAGAAATCTCTATGTGTCATCTACATCATATATCGCACAAACTTTCATCGCAGAAAACTATGTAAATGTAGATTGCACCTCAAACATAATCTACATTATTTAATTTTATTAAGTTGAGAGAGAGAAAAAACCATTTAGAATACTTCAGAAATAGAATATTTCAGGAATTTAATAACATTTTCATAATATGCAGAAATTTCCGTACAAAAAACAAAGTGAAAAAGTGGCATTGCAAAGTTGATAACAGAGTCAGTGTATGTCTTCGATTTCGTTACGCTAATGTACCTGTACATTTGATCTCATTATTAAATATAGTAAAAACATATGAATCTAAACTGCTGACCATAGCTGCGTTCCATGTGACACGTTCACAATGCTTATGAATATCATTTGTCCTTGTTTAACATTTGCTAATAAAAATGAAATAATTCCAAGAGCACTGTGAGCATCAAATGAAACATAGCCCATAATAATAGCACACTTGTCTTTTCAAGCTTCCCTTTTTATAGAAGTCTTTCGGACAGTAAAACACGTGACAAGACATTGTGGCTATTGCTAAAACATCTTGAAATTCTTACAATAAAATAAATAATGCAATCAACTAGATGACAAATGTCATACTAAAATTTGCCTAAACATAAATACGTAATGTGGCCCAATAGACTGATATATGTAATAATGAAAACAAAAAAAATTGATCGATCTATCTAGAAAGGGGTGCAAAATCAAGGATTTTGTGAGTGGAAAAATATCAAAATGTGTAATGCGTTAATAAAGGAGTTTCTATAATAGAGAAAAAATGAGAAATCATTTGGCAGAAATACTTCTTTCGATTTGGCATAATAACTTTCGAAAAGAATAAATAATAATGAGAAGCAATGATTAATGAAATGATGATAAAAGAAATACAATTTAATGTCATATATCAATACATACAAAAAAAAACGAAGATTTTCTATTAAAAAGATTTCCTAACAATATTGTAAACTTCATGTTAACGATGGGATATTTTGTGACCATTCATCTAATTTGGACTGCAAGATCTTATTATCCTGCGTGACAGTACTCTTCGAATAATAATTAGTCGTGCCTAATACATCGATAGCGTAAACGTCCTGATTCTCGTGCAAGCGTTTCACGTGCTTGTAAGTATCAGAAGGATATCGCGATATGTACATGCAGTAAGGACATCTGTAACGTGGCTCCTTGCCGTTGCAGGCGCTCATCACATGCCGTTTCAGGTGAGACTTCTTTGCGTAATTGTTGGGACAGTTCAAACACTGATACGGTCTTACGTTCCACGGACAGTAAGAATACCAAGGATATCCTGAAACATACAAACAACAGCACCATGTCCGATTTGCAAATACGAAAACATAAAAAGTTCGGTAGTCTTAATCATGTACAATACAAATTACAGAAGAATTTCGATACAAAAAAATTTTGTATCACAGACACTTTGATATTTTTCATAAAAAAAGATGCTCATAAATTGATTGAAATATGTCAAAACTACGTAATGATGAAGGGTGAGAATTTTAATGTTTCCAGAAACATAGCGTTAATCCATGCAATATTTTTTAATATCTCATATAGGACAATATTTTTTAATATCCCATATGAGAATTAAAAAATCAAATTTTTTAAATTTTAGTAAAATTATTATACACATACATACATGTTATGATAAGAGCGAATTGCACATAGTATTTACGGGACACAAAACAAGGAAGATATGTTTTTATCGCATGTCATTACGTCAATTTTTCGTCGAGATAACGTTTCGAAGATTTGGCGCGAGCGTTTGGTTGCGCGCATTCGTACCACGTGTTACTATGATTAATTAATCAGCTGATCGTAGTAGCCACGTATAGCCACGTGCTTCACCATAAGCAAAACGTTAAACACCTCAACACCGACTTCACTCCTAGATCGAAGAAAAATCGTAACGGCCTTTCTTACGTAACGGTCTTGTTTGAAATTTCGGCGCTTCTAATGAGAATAAAATTATTTATCTCAGATTAATAATTTATGAAATAATTCTCATCGTTTGACTTAAAAAAAAATTAAACTTGCCCTAAAAATTAATACAAATCGGCGTATTTTCAAATTGCAATATCTAAACTCGGACAGATCGTAATTTTGTGAAACAAATTACGTTAAAAAGTACAAAATTTTAATCTTCTTTTATATAATTATAAAAAATTTATTTTCTAGCACATGGCAAATTGAACTTAAATAATTATTTAAATTAATTATTTTTTCTTTAAATAAATTACCTGAAAAGTTCAATCCGATATACATAAAATACATAATTTTTTCCACGCAATTGCTATTGAGTTCCTATGTATGTACATTATATTTATGCAAGATGTTATTACATCTCATAATAAGGTTAGAAAAAATATATGTATTGATCGTATATAAAAATATGACGTATTAGTGATATAAGAAATAATATACAATAATATAGATAAAATTTTCGATGTAATTTGGCACTATCTATCTTAATTGATTCAGATAGAACAATAGAAAATAGACATGCATACAAATATACATAAAATTATTGTATAATATTTTGCGCAAAGATATAATTATTTTGTAATTTTATATAAACTGCGTATTTAAATTTCTAAAAATAATAATGTATACATAATCAAGTAATAATTAATAAAGTAAGTATTAATAATTAAGTATTATTGTGTCCCTAACAATTCTAAGGTAACACGCAGAAAATGTAAAGTTTTATCACATATTTTAAATACGAAAATACAGATTTCTTATCATAATAAACATGATGTCTGATGTCTATTTATAACAGTGAAAGAGAATATTAAATACTAGACTAAAAATTAATGTAAAAAGTAAATAACAAATATAGAGTATAAAGAAATAAATAATAAATATGAAAAAGTAAGTAATAAATTTATTTATTACTTTATTTGTCTCGAAATTAAATATTATTTGTATCCGTCTAGTGATGACAAAACTTAAGATCAGAGGTAGGTATGACGTATATAAGTTCGCGTAGTATAAGTTTTTGTATAAGTTTTTGTATAAGTTGTAATATTACAAACATTAAAAACATTTTATTAAATATCAATTTTACAATAATAATAATAATAATAATAATAATAATAATAATAATAATAATAATAATAATAATAATATAAAAGAACTGTTCCTTAATAATTTCTGTCGATTAAAATGTTATAAAAATTAAAATTTTTGTTTAACTCTCGTCATCGCTTTTTTGATAGTAAAAATTTTTAATTATTTGATTGTTTATAACAAAAAATATTAAATCTGTATACCTTTTATGGTATTTTCAAAAGATAAACATTTTCAGTACATATATATTCCAGTACAACACATATATAAAACATCATTTTTATACAAATATTTACATATGTTTAAACATCAGTCCAAACATTTATTTTGGAAGAAATTAACTAGACTTTTTACTGTTGAAAAATATCGATGACGTGGACATCGTAATTTTGATGTTTCACCCGAATATGCTTACGTACATCGGTCTTGATTTTGCACAAGTAATCGCAGTAGGGACATTTGAACCTGGGCTGCTGGCCACATTGGTAACGAAGGTGACTTATCAGATTCTTTTTCCACGCAAAGACACTTCGGCAATTCGGATTAGGACACGGAATCTTGATTGACCTCATACGCTTCAGTCTCTTAGTGCGATAGGCTGGCGATAGGCAGTGCGTGGATTCTTTATCTGAAAAAGTAACGACTCGTTGGCGATAAAATGCTCATCGAAACTCGTGCGAAAAGGCAGAGTATGTGCCGCTAATTTCCTGAAACCTTGAACGAGAAAATGTCATTTTGTGCACAAAATCACAAATAATTACTTTAAACGAAATCCTTTCCGTGTAGATTTCTTTCTTCTTTCTTTTTGAAACTTAAAATCGCAATTCTTAGGTCATTGAACAGCCGGGACCACATAAGGTACATCATTTTATATTTAGACTATTTTATATTTAGATGTTCATCACACATGCAACATTCTCACTAGGCTGTGTTTGAAAGCGAATAAAACGCGAATGTGCATTTATTTTTATATGTTTATTCATCTAATCATTTCTAATATTTCTGCGTATTTCTAAGTACAATTTTGATCGAGTACTCGAAAGCACATGCAGCTTTTTTAATAGACTTGGCATTACAACGACGCGATCACTAATATTACCTTGCAATCCGAGATAGACAATCAGAAAGAAGTATAGATTGAAGCCAAAGTCGCATAGATTCACGAACCTATAGAACAGACAGATTTATTTATTTATCGATAAACGAAAGAAAAATGCGCAGCTAGTGCTTATTAGTCATGTCGCACTTATACTGTCCCTTGAAATAAATCAACAACATAAATCTTCCGATTATTGTGTCTGCGGAGGAGATGCTTGCTGACGTTGCCCTTGAGTTTACCATAATAATCACAGTAAGGGCATTTGAAGCGCGGCTGGAGGCCGCATTCGTACTTCAGATGCCGTGTTAAATTTCTCTTCCAGTTGAAGACGCGACCGCAATTATGATTCGGGCAAGGGAATCTGATACTAGCGTCGGCATCGCTGGAGAACGATTTGCTGAAGGCTTTAAAAGATCCATTAACATCTGTAAGCAAAAAAAACAGACAGAGCGCCCAGTCAGTCCTACGCAAAGTCCTTCAAGATAACATGCCGAAGAAACCGATCGTTTTATCACGAAGGTTTTCTTCCAGAAATGAAGAATAACAAACACGTAAAATAAGAATGAGCTGATAAATAAAGATGTAGCAAAAGTAAAAGTAAAATATTTGATATTTATGAACATCACACTTAATACATGACAATTATCCATTAAATTTTGCATGGAAAAAGTATTTTCAGATCCAAAATGCAATCAGAACATCACATTAATAATTAACCATTAGTCGTGTTTTTTCGTTAAATCTCATCACCTCACATTTAAATAAAAATCGTAACATATATTTACCTGCAAAATCAATACATCTGAAAAAAGAAATTATTAGCGACTTGTGACTTACTACGCATTTATATGAAAATATGAAATAATAACATCAAAAAGATCCTTTTCTTGATTACATTATTCTGAAAAAGGACAGAATATAGGAAATTGTGGAAATTAAGAAGGAAATTTAAGGAGGATAAAGATAATTTCTATTTTTTTTTGTATAAGAAATAATTTCACACAAAACATCAGAAGTATCGAGAGATCAAAGAATTAATATCTAAATATTACAAATCAATATTACATACATATGTTTCTGTTTATTATAAACTTTTTAATTATTTAATATTATTTACGTTTTAAAAAATATAAACTGAAATGAAATTAAAATTATTTATTTAAAAAAAAATCTAATCTTCGTCTTTATTGATATGATAATCTCAATTGTACAACATATCAAATGTATACATTCTTGCATAATAGCAAGAAACGTAAAAGTTTCACGAGATTACTCTACGCAAGACAAGAATTCTTGAAGATATAATGCTCTATAATGCAGATTACGATGTTTTTATGTTTCCTGGTAATGTATTTGTGCTGTTAGCTTAATACGTACAATAAAAATATTTGAAATATAGCACTGATAATACATATTGAGATAATACATATACATTTCATTTCTTTTCCATTTGAAAACTCTAGTGCTATGAAAATTAAGAATAAAAAATTTTTTTAATTCCTTTTAACTTAAGAACATATAATGTAGCATTATAATTGTCGCGTACCAGTTTGAAAAGAATTTCTATATAGATACTTCTGTAAGTCAAATATTTTGGTACTTATACTTGACAAAAGAACATTATACGTAGAATAGATTCTAAGGTAATAAGAAAATTAGACTTGATTCTTCTAAATATTGTTCTGTCACACTGCAATCATATATGTTTAAAGAAATCTATACACATAATTTAATCTAAAAGTAATTGCAAGTTTAAGTAATCTCATTTTATTGATATTCTTATATCTTAAATTACATGCATAATCGTTAAAAAATGATAATCGCAGAATAATATATGTAAATTCATAGACGAAAATAGAAGACAAAACATTCATAATCATTCATTCAATATTAATTCGAAATTATATAAATTTAATTTATAAGATACAAGTCTAAATTGAATATATTACAAATACCTGTTCTTATATTTTTGCGATATATATATATAGTTTTGATTTCTAAAAATATCCTTTACCTTTCCATAAAATATTAATAATAATAATTTTTTGGATATTCTTTCTTTACATTAGGGGATACCTCTTTGATGGTCATGACTTTGATCTGTGTTATCAAGGTCATGATGGGTATATGACTTTCCACGCGAAGCGAGGTCCACTCCACTTCCTCCCCGATCTAGAAGAAAGTCGATGAGGTGAGCCTCGCTTCACATGGAAAGAACACCCTTAAGCAAAACAGAAGTAGGATGGATCTCTCACTTGGCGATTGGGATGGAAAATTGAACGCTCCTAGATGGGAAGGGGGAGGGGGGAGGGAGGTGAAGTGGACTTCTCTTCGCGTGCAAAGAATAGGTATAGGATAGTTTTTAATATTATATATGGTAAGAAAACATTATTTTTTAAACTTTATTTCTTAATAACTTTTAAACAAATATATATATAGTGATCCCCATCTAAAACCTTTTGAAGATCACTTATATGCACCATCCATCATGTACAAGGTGTAAGATACAAAAAATAATGAAATTTGAAATTTTGAAAATGAGTTTTATGCAAATATATCTCGAAAACTATATAAAATCGCCAATTAATTTATAAGAAAAAGTTGATCAGTACTCTCACCTCCATATATATAATATATGTATGTATGATCAAAATCACCGAAGAGATATTCTCTAATGTAAAGAAATATCTTTTTTAGAAAAGTATTTTTAGAAATGTATTTCATCTTTTTATTTTTACACATTTCTTAATTATAAAAAAATTCTTTTAGAACAGTATTACAATAAAATCTCATTTCATTTTTTTAAATTGTCATTTGTCTTGTATTGATTCTTGACAGAATGAAATAGCAAAATCGTAAAGAAAAAAGAAATTTCTTGTATACTTTCCACGCATTATCTTTGCATCTAACATAATTTAGAAACAAAAAAATTTTTTTCACAAACAATTGTAACTCAAAAATTGAAATAATATTAAATTTTTTAAATATTAATTTGTGTTTAAAAAAAATCATTCTAATATAATTATCACAAATACATTGTTCGATAGTTTTACTAAAAAAGCACACTTTAAGGATGCATCGAAGAAAGATCAAAATTGATTTTATTGTTAGTTAGTAACCACTACATAATTGTAGCAATTCTTGTGCACTCTTTTAATATGTCTAGTAATATTGGCCTTCCATTTGCCACGGTAATCGCAATAGGGACACTTAAAACGTGGTTCTCTACCACACTCGTTGCGCAGATGCCTCCTCAGGGTGCATTTCCACACAAAGATGGAAGGACAGTTAGGACACTGGTGTTTTGCATAACAATTGGTAACGTGATTCTGCCTTTTTCTCCTGTAGAAACCCGAGACATGAACCATATCTGTGAACACAGAGATATTTCCGCCTGTTATTGAAAGCTGCGAAACGATCGCGTGCAAACACGCATTGTGGCTTTAATATTAATTCATACGAACATCCAGATTCATGAGAAAGTAAAGCTTGTACGTATGTGCAAAATTAGATAAAATAACATTTAACAAACGAAAAGTGAATACCCGATATATTATTGTAGGTTTTTAATTCATCGATTAATCAATCGTATTATGCGCAAATGCAATTTTTACGAAGCAAAGTTGCATTTGCGCATAATGCAATTGATCAATTGATGAATTTAAAAAACTCATCTTATATCGACTAGTGAAGCAATATTCTCTTGATGATTCTTTTAAAATCGCTGTAAATAAAAACAATATATAAAAAGAGAATTCTTACAAAAAAATAATAAAGTTTAGAATGTTTTTAAATAATAATAATACTTATATATTGTTATTATATTAAAATTATTTATTTTTAAAAATGTTTGCAATAAGAGATAAATAATTGGGATGAAGGTGAACATTGAAAATATCGTTTATTAATTATTATTTTAAAAAATGATGCTTGCAATGAAAGACAAATGCACATAATGGTGATATAATATAATCAAATTTTTAATAAAAAATATAATTATAAATTTGATAATTCAATAAAAAAGAAGTTATAAATTGACAATAAATAATACATTATTAATAATTTATAACTTCTTTGATAATATATATTTTTTTTAATGTAAAAAATCATGTTTGTTAATACCTTTGTTATTGTCATTTCGTGAAAAATTATTTACATAAAGGATCGTATACTTTATAATTTTTACTTTATACTTTACACTTTATAATTTTTGCAAAAATTTATTATGCCATTGAAATAATACATTTGCTATACATCATACAATCAAAAAAAAAGAAAATTTTCTTTGATAAAGGCAAGTTGTAAAATATTGTAAATTATCTAAGGTATCCCGTCTTATAGAAAATAATACTCATAAAAATGTAGCAAAGATTCGAAATCTAAAATTAAAGACTTCAATGCAAACAATGGGAAAAATTTACCAAATTTAAATTTACTCTTAAGAAAAAATAAAGTTTTTTGTTGAATATATATCCAATACTTTAAGAAAGAAAAATGCTTTACACAGTGTTGGCGTGAATCTTTATAAGGAATCATCTTCAACAATACTTAAACAAATTTCTTATCTACAATATTTCTATCAGATATCAAAGGAAACTCCTCAAAATCTCCTCAGTCATCTCTTCCTTACAATCAAT
>Ga0157364_1000453_pt1 | contig 27726 bp, 8 predicted proteins | sample AttsexASBM2_FD_111476 | JGI IMG/M metagenome (GOLD analysis project Ga0157364, IMG submission 111476) | Fungus gardens microbial communities from leaf cutter ant in Ribeirão Preto, State of São Paulo, Brazil - Atta sexdens ASBM2 | ecosystem: Host-associated > Fungi > Mycelium > Unclassified ... | reverse complement strand
TTTCAAAATGAGGCTTACAGTATAAACTACCAGCTTAGATACTAAGTATACTATCTAGAATAGTTATCTAGAATAAAAACTACTAAGTATTACTCTGGTCATTATTATACTAGCAGACTAATAGTAGATATAAATCTCTCAAGTTAGAGGAGAGGAAACTTTCTTATTCTGTTGTAGTCTAGTTCTAACAGAGACACTACTTTCTACTATACCTTCCTATCTTCTAGTAGGTAGTTCACTTATACCTATAAGCACAGATTTCTAACCTGTCTAGAGTTACTGTCTTGCTACCTAGTGAATGCTCCAGAACAAGTCTAAACTAGAAGTTGTTTCTATAGTATGACTAACTACCTCTAAGTTATACAACCTAGAGGTGTAGGATGTTCTATTTCTATTCTAGCTAATATACTAGCTAAGTCTATACCAAATGGTGGACTGAGTCTTTAACTAATTAGTCTACTAAAATCTAATCCAGCTAGGTGAGTTTGTGCCAAATAGTAAGCTAAACTCTTAACCAATCAGCTTTCTAGAATTGGATTGTTATTATCCTAGTTTTCTATCTTACATTGATCTATTCTTTTGGTCTCAGTTATAGGTATCACCAGATATAGCTCTTATAATAAGAACTAATCTAATTACTTGGCCTTATAAGGTCTACAGATCCTGTCCTCTAGAGAGTCTGTTACTAGACCTTGCATTCTGGTAGTAATGTAATGATTACTAGTTTTATGGTATATACCAATTATAGGAACCAAGAACTCTAGTGGTTGTTATATAGTATTACTACTACATAGTTGCAAAGTTAAGATATTTGTGCTTGAAGAGAATTGAACTCTCAATCTTTTGAACACTCACTCAAATACTCTCACCAAGTTTTTAGTGATTGAAATTACTAGGCTACTGAGATCTTAGTCATATGCCTCTTCATTATCCAAGAAAAAAAAAAAAACAGAAAATAAAATAAATAAAAAGAGAAGAAAATAAAAATAAAATATAAGGGTTCAAGCATACCATGATAGTACTATCCCTTAAGATAACACCCCTGAAAGAACTTGCCTCTCTTTCCCATTCCATTTCACCCAACTTTTCTTTAACTTCTTCAAATATTTATTTTCAAACTTTTTATTATTCTATCCAAACAAAATCTTTGCTATATGCTTTCCTGGTAATTCTCTCCTCTTAAAAATTTCTGTTTCTAGATTCAATGATTTTTTCTTTTCCTTCTCTTTTCTCATTTGTACTCATTTTTTCAAATTCTTTTACTAAGTCCATTATATTTACCAAGTTTTCCAACCTCTTCCAAGTGTTTTCTTCTATTATATATCTCTTCTACCTGGCCAATGTATCTACATGACAAAATATATTGGCTTTCCTCTCATATCTTTTTTATTTAATATTTTTTCAACTTCATACTTCTTTTCTTTATTTATCTCTACTAGAGGAGGTGGGATCTTCTTCTGTCTCTCTACCTACTCCTGATACAATGCTATTCTACTCATATTAATCTCTGAGTGAATTTTTATTGACACTAGTAACTCCAACTTCACTACATTTTCTGATATAATTTTCTTTATTTTATATAGTTTCACAAATTTCTCTGTTAACTTCTTCATCTACCACATCAAATCCCTTATACTTAGCAACATCTTATCTCTCATCTTATACTCTACTACTTTCTCTCTATTCATATCCACATATTTTTTTATTTCCTTCTACAATTTTTCAATGCTACTTTTACCTTCTTATACATTTTCTTCATTTTATTTACAAACTCCTCTGATTTTGCATACTTTCCCTTTTTTTTGATCTCAAAGCCCATTATTGGTTCTCTTCCATAATTAACTTTGAATGGTAATGACTTTGTTGTTAAAAGCAAACTCTATAGTTGCCAAACATTCTGACCAATTACTTTGTATATAGTTGATGTATATTCTCAAGTACTACTTTAAGTTTTGATTTGTTCTCTCTGTCTATCCATCTATCTATGGATGAAAAGCTATCAATAGCTTTGTTTCTATCTCCAACATCCTATTTAACTTCTTTATCAATATAACCACAAACTGTGGTTCTCTATTCAAAATTACACTCTTTGTTAATAGAGATCAAGCAGAAAAGAGGTTATGCTAGAGTGCAACAAGAACTATGTAACATTAGCCTTTAACTACATACTAAATAATCCAAAATAAACAATATTAGCTTTAGGAATCGAGAGAAGATATAGAAACAATAGTATAGACAATAATTAGATTTTATAAAAATTTTAAAAGGGCTCTCATGAATATAAATAGATAAAGTTAGAAAGAATATTAAAATGAATATACAAGTAATATCTGCTTACAAATACTTTTACTAGCTAACATACTTTTAAACAGTTAACCTTATACTATATAATAAGTCTCTTTGGAAAATCTAGTAAATAGATTATAAAGCTTTTTAAGAGCCTCCAAAAATACTATCTATCCTAGATAATATATTCCAAAAGCATCTCTCAAGTCAAACCTTATAACTGAAAATACCAACTAATATTTATCTTATTAGCTTTTTTCAGACTGCTAGAACTCTCCAAAACTCATTCAAAAGTGATAGTAGGTACCTACTACTAATAATGTTCACTCAACAAAATAAAAGTTGAAACTGGTCTCAAGTAGGGATAATCAGATAAAAGTGCTCTCTTTACTCTCCTTCATTCTTGACTTATATATTAGTCTAGAAATACAAAGAATGGAACTAGAGAATAAAGGCCAAAACTATAATAAAGATCTTTGAGACCTTGTAAGTACATAGCTGTTTCTTCATCTGCAATCCAATGTCAATCTAATTGTTATAACTTAGGCTTTAAGTTAAGTAAAAGACACACTCTTGTATTTAAGTAACATAAGAGAACTCAATAGAGTTCCTAAGTACAAGATGTCTACCTTATATACAAACTACTGATGGTCTGTGCTACACTTCTTTAGCCCTACCCTAATGACTATGTATTTATCTTGAGGTCAATATATGTTAACTATACTATATAACATTATTATTTCTAAAATCTTCTATATTGTTTCCATTACATCATGTGAGCATGTGACTTATGTAACCATGCCTGTAACCTGTGACATCACATTTTATCTTCTTTGCCTATATCTAAATAAAGAAATATAAAAGAAAAGAAAAATAAAATGAAACCAAGTCTATTGTTCACAATTCTGACACTAATGATTAATCTCTACTTGCTAAGACTCAGTCTATTCTTCCTTTTTCAACTTTATGGCTACTTTTTCTTATTTCCCTATTCTAGACTCTACCAGATTCCGATCTAGTATGCTCCTGTCTTATTTAACCATCTGAACATCTGTTACTTGGTAAAAGACTCCTACAAGTGTATGCTTTTCATAGTCATAAATAGTGTTTCTAGTTTCTAGAAATCTCTTCTATTTGAGATCTAGTTTGGTTAACAGCTACTATACTATCCCTCAACTATTGTTTGCTTGAGAAGACTTTAAGCATCATCTAATAGTGTAAGTTGTTTTTGCTAATACCTTCAAAGAGGTCTTATATATTTAAAAACCTTAGAAGATTATTTGTTTTCACAAAAAAGCATTTTCTGGTATAATAACACTAGTACTGATTTCTTCAAACTCCCTTTCTCCCTTTCACATTGAAGTAGACAGTTCTAACTTTGTAACTAGAGTAGTGCTTTCCTAAACCTCCAAAAAAGATAGTAAATAGTATATAGTCACTTTTCTTAAAAAGCCTCTCTTTCTAATAGAGTATAACTACAAGATATATAGCAAGATAATGCTGGTAATTATTAGGATGACTAGCAGGGCTCACAGTATTTATGTAGACTTTAATAACTTCTAGAAAGTTTTAAGCATATATTCACCTAGCTAAGTACAATAGTATTCATCTCTAGAAAATCCTAAGAAAACAGAATAAAAACTTATAAGAGTGATAACTATCCTAAATACTATTAGGATATATTTCAATCTGGCAGAACAGTGCTGACATAATCAGGAAATAATAACCAAGTGGTCAGAAACCTAGATAGAAATGTTTAGAAAAATTGCTAAGAAAGAAAAGAAGCTCACAACAGCAATAACCAGAGTAAGATAGTACTAGGACATTGAGGATGTTGACTTGAAGTTTGACTGCAGGAAGTAGTAGTGTTAGTCTAAGAAGTACCACAGGGTTTGCTAGGGAGGATTATTGACTATAAAAGAATAAGAAGACTCTGAAATTCAACAGTACTTGGATACTTAAACTTCAGTTGAAAGTAGGTCTCCTAGTAGTGATCATTTGTGCATTAGAGGAGTAGTGTCATTTTATTGAAAGAGCCATGACTTTGGTTGAGATATGTATAAACCAAATGAACTTGGAGTATTTTATAACTACTAAGAAATTGAACTGATGATAAGCCTGATAGTCTTAACTTCTTACTATATCATTATTCAGAGAAGTCTATAGAAAAGTCCAATATACTACCTAAGCAAGCAGATTATAGTAATAGCTCTCAAGACAACCAGAACATGATATTGCTCAAGCTAGAGTTTCTTGTTATTTATATATTAGAGGGCATTATAGTAGAAGATGAGAAGAAGGCTTTTTTAATGAATATCTAGTAGGGAAATTAACAAGTTGAACTAGAGAAACCCATATCCTAGGCTATATGTGAACTTGATAATTTGATAACAAAGTCATTACAGTCTTTAGAATAGTCAGAAGATAGTAAACTACTCTTGTTTTGTAGTAAGGTATATGTTTCTAATATCATAGGTCTTCACTGTTGGATAGTTATACTCTATCATAACTCCAAGATAGCTAAACATTTAGATAGGTGGAAGACTCTGAAACTTGTTTCCTAGAACTTTTAATAGTCCCAGATATCTAGATATATTGGCTAGTATATAATCTTTGCTTGTATACTAAGCTAGCTCAATACTTTTTTCTTAGAAAGTTACATCTACTGCCAATATTTAATATTAGATAGAAAACTATTAGTGTGAACTTTGTTGTGAAACTTCCAAAGCCTGTAGTATTTGATATGGTTATGATAGTAGTAAATTCTATATCTAAGAGAATACATTTCATTCTTACTTATATAACTATTATTATAAAGAGTATATTAAGACTTTTCTTATACTACATTTGGAAATTACATAATCTCTCCATATATGTAGTCTTGGATAGAAGTCTATAGTTTGTTATATATTTTACTAAGAAGCTTTATCACATGCTTGAAATTAAGATTTCTTTGTTAATAGTATAGTATTCATAGTCAGATGAGCAGATGGAACACATTAACCAGGAGCTTGACTAATACTTCTGGTTGTTTGTGAACAAGCAGCAATATAACTAGTACTGTTGTAACAACCACTAACCAAGACAGTTAATAGCTTACTAAATTGATTATCTTTTTACTCTTTTCTCAAGTCTTTGTCTAAGTTACAACCTAAGCCAAGCTTAGGATTGTAATATTTAGTAAAGTATTATTAGACTCATCTTGAAAAAGAAAAGTGTGTTACAAACTTCATTTAGCTTGTATCTCCACAACAAGTAAACTGATTTTCACAAACTAAGTTGCACTGAAAAGCCATAAATGAGGATTATCCTTACATATACAAAAATATACAAAAGTGATAATAGGCAACCAAGATATTAGGTTATCAGTAACTTGAAAAAGTTTTGTTGGATATTATCTTATAAATAGCTGAATAAATTCACATAATTAAACTTGCATTGGAAAGTGCTTATCAAAATGTTTCTTATAATATATAGCATATCTCATAGTAATAAATATTCATAGAGATACAAGCATAGTAATTGAATGACGTAATTAGTTACCTTCTAAAATTAGCCTGATATCTATTATGACAGATAACAGCTCCTATTAGATACAAGTTTTGATCATATAATAGAAATAGCTTGTATACAGACTATCAATCTTTTGTATATATATCTTTGTATCTGAGAATTAGACCTCAGACTTAATAATAATAATATTATTATTAATTATTATCAATTATTATTCCTCATTATCATTGATATCCATATTGATTTTTATTATTATTGTTGTTATTATTAAAATTCTGAATCACTCCTAAATCTTTAAAAGTATATTTAAGGTTTAAACAAGTGAGTAATTCATCTTGTGATAGAATACATTGTAGTTAGGCTACTAAAATGTCATAATAGTTAGACCATTAAAGAAACATCAAAATAATATTGGTACAACTATAAACAAATAGTTAATCTGTTAGAAAAATAATGACAAGACAATATTGTAGTAGAGATTAATCTCTATGGATATGATAGACAAAATTAGATATAGACAATTGTGGTAGAAAAAATAAATAGATATAATAAATAGACATAACTAAGGAACTACAAACATTGAGATACTAAAAGAAATATTAGAATTATTAAGGATCATTAAAAACTATACTTTAGATGAAAACAGAACTACTAGCATCAGAAGAAATGTCAACAGTATTAACACTAGCAGTATATAATGAGTATCAAAAAATAAATTACTTACTTATTTGTGATATCTAAACCTTGGGTGTACTCTTAAAGATTTGGGAGTGATCCAGAAGTTCAATAATGATGATAATGTTAATTGAGATCAATATAGATAATAATGATAATAAGAGATAATGATTGATGATTACTGATGATTACTGATATTGTTAAGTCTGAGATCTAATTCTTAGATATAGAAGTATTTATACAAAATAGTAATAGTCTGTGTACAAGCTATTTTCATTACATGATCAAAACTTATACCTAGTGGGACTATTATCTGTTATAGCAGATGTCAGGCTAATTTTATATATCATTAGAAACTTTTTGATGAGTACTTTTCAATGCAACTTTAATCATAAAAATCTATTTAGTTATTCCTGAGATAATAGCTAATAAAACCTATAGATACTGATAGTCTGATATCTCAGTAATTTGTTGTCACTTTTATATATCACACATATGTACAGATCACTATCATTTAGGGCTTTCAAGTACAACTTAGTTTTTGAAAATTAGTCTACTGGTTGTAAATATACAAGCTGAATGAAGCTTGCAACAATAAGATAGTATAGATAGTTATGCTAAAGAGTATGGTCTTAAACCTAGGATAGTTTAATAGTAACTAGATAAAGTTTGAAGACTAGTAGAGAAAAATCTGATTATTTCTCAAGAGTAACAAAGCTATAACAACAGACAACAGAATTATAACAGTAGCAGTCTAAATTAAAGGAAGCATAGTAGGAATCTGTGTATAGAAGAAGATTGATCAAATGGAAGAAGAAGACAATATTCAGGATTGGGATAATTTTGTTAAAGAATTCAAGGCAGCTTCAGCAATAAAAGCAAGATAGTAGATGTTAAATACAAGATTGAAATATTCAAGTAGAAAAAGAAGCACATTACAGACTTTATAATAGAATTTGAAGCATTAGCCATAAAAGTTGAAACAGATGACATGTATACTATTTCCTTATTAAAGAAGAATATTAGAAGCAATATTATGAAAAATATATTGGAATATCCACCTATAGTAGTACTAGAGTTACTTAAGAAGAAGTGAAAGATGGTAATTATCTTAGTTAGACAAAAATATTAATCTACAAAAGGTATATAAGACTACAGAACAGAATTAGAAACAATCTATGAAAGAAGAAGAGTACTTATGAATATTGAAAAGTCCAAAAACAACTATGACAAAGATAGATAGTCTGGATACTTCAACTACAATGTCTATGGATATATAACAAAGGATTGTTGGAAACTGAAAAAAGAGAAAGAGACCAGAAAGTGTTACAAGTGTAATAAAGTAGAATATTTTGTAATAATAGAGATTAAGTAGAAAAGAGATTATGCTAGAGTGCAACAAGAACTATGAAACATTAGCCTTTAACTGCACACTAAAGAATCTAAAAATAACAATATCAGCTTTAAGAATCAAGAGAAAGCACAGAAATAATAATATAGAATAAGATTAGAACATATAAAACTCTTAAAAGAGTTCTTATGAATGGAAAAGGATGAAGTTAGGAAGGATATTAAAAAGAATATAAATATACAAGTAATATTTGCTTGCAAACACTTTCACTTGCTAACATACTTCTAAATAGCAAACCCTATACTATGTAACAAGTTTCTTTGAAAAATTTAGTAAATATATTACAAAGCTTCTTAAGAGCCTCCAACAACATTATTTATCTTAGGTAATACATTCTGAAGGCACTTCTCAAGTCAAACCTTACAACTGAAGATATTAACTGATACTTATCTTACTAGTCTTTTCTAGGCTAATAGAACTCTCTGAAACTTGTCCAAAGGTATTAATAGATACTAGTGACACTCACTCAATAAAATAAAGATTAAAACTGCTCTCAAGTAGGAGAATTCAGATAGAAGTTCTCTCTCTTACTTCCTTCCACTGATAGTTTATGTATTAGTCTAAAGATATAGAGAATAGAAATAGAAAATGGAGACCAAAACTATGAAAAATTTCTCTGAGGTCTTGAGAGCATATGGTTTTCTCTCTGTTTACAACCTGAAATTGGCCTAATAATCTTTTTCTGCTCATGAGTGCTGATTCTTTCGTTTTCTGATATTTCTACCAGTTACTTCTACTTGTAAGTATATTTTTGACTTCTCTAGTTTCTAATCAGTTGTGTTCTTATCTTATTCTACCATCCAAATGTTTGTAGCTATGTTGATTGTATTCTCAAGTATCTATTTCTTGTAGCTAGTCTTTCTTAAGTAGAAGTAAATTACTTTCTAGTATAGTTCTAGTATTCTTATTTCTTTTATGAGTGGATAACATTGCTTTCTTTATAGTTCTCTAAAGAATAATATTATAACATGTTTCTGTTATTACCAATTGGTCTCTATGTATATTTTTAATAGGCTCTAAGTCTGGTTTGTTTAACAGCTATTATATTATTTCTCTAGTTGATGACTGTTCAAAAGAGTTTAAGAGATCATTTATTAGAAGTATAAAGTCTTTTCACTAATACCTTCAAAAAGGTCTTAAATGCTTAAAAACCCTATAAGTATTATAAGACAAGAAAGTGTGGACAGACTTTAGTAAGATATTTATAAATAGTTATATTATTAGTCTACAATGAGAGAGAAAAGGCATGTGACTGGGAAGTCACATGACATTATGTCATAAAGCTTAGAGCAGTTTAAAAGGATTGAGAAGAGTCTAGAAATAGAGTGATATCAAGGAACATGTTAATAATATGGTTTCCTCATGGTATACACATGGTGTATGCATGGATGATAGAGATGAAGAGTAGGGTTTAGGATATGATGTTAGGGCATATATATATGGCATGCTGGCCTTGAGGTAAACATATAGTGAATGAGTAATAGAACATAAAATAGATTAGTAATGGACATAAGGACAGGGCATGGATATTAGGATAGGATATACAGCAGATGCATAGTCATAGCACAGACCAGAGATAGTTATATAAATAGTCAGTAGAATACTATTGTAGTTCCCTATTGAGTTTTCTTGTAAATTACACAACTCATGTTTCCTACTAGATATCCACCTTTGAGATTTACTTGTTAGTGCTGCTATTGGACATTGGTCTAGTAGTTGCTACAATAATAAGAGTATGCTCTTTTACAAAAAAGCATTTTCCAATATAATAACAAAGAACTGCAGATTAGAACAAAATATAAAGATTAGAAGTATTGTAGTAACCACTCACTGGAATGGCACTTGTAGTATGCTTACTTCAGTAAAGCTCACAGAAGGCTATCTAGTAGTGGGAATTATAAGAGAACTCGACAAGGAGCCCTTGCTGCATTGCTCCTCTATTTATATAATTTACAAGTAGTCCATGCTACAACAATGTGTCTATCTTATGTCCTATTACTCATCCACCATGCTTCTACCTCAAGGCCACCATGCCATGTCTATGTGCCCTGACATTATACTCTTTAATCTCCATCACCATGTATGCACCATATGCATACCATGAGGAACCATTGTCCCTTGATGTCACTCCTAACCCTAACTCCTATCTAAACTCCTTTTGATCCTTTTAGACCATTAGTCTTTCTAGACCATTCTAGACTCTGTCATATGACTTCCAGGTCACATGGCCTTTTCCCATTATAGACTAATAATAATACTACTGTCCTCTTTCTGTCCACTAACCCTAACCCTAAAGTCTGTCCACACACTTGTCTTATAACAAGAAGTATATAGAAAGAATTATATGATAAAGATAATGATGAAAAGAAGAGTTTTGTTAAAGGTTTGGAGTAGGCATGGTATAATGAATCTCTGTATATAATATATCCCTAACAAATCAATATGTTATTCTACAAAGAAAAGATAACAAAAAAGAAAACTCAACATATATATAAATATAAAGATCTTAAGATACTGGTTGACTTAGAATATACCTATACTGAGATTAATAAACAACTAGTAAAGAAAGAATGGATTAAAATAGAACTAATAGACAAATTATTCAAAATTTTTAATACAAATAGGATTAAGAATAGAGAAGTAATGAGATATACACTGTTAGAACTAGGAATCAATAGATATACAGAGGAAATCAATATAACAGTCACAGACTTAAACAATATAGACATATTTTTAGGTTATGACTAGTTGGTCAAACACAATCTAGAAGTAGATTGGAACAAAGAAATAATATAGTTTATAAGATATCCAAAGAAATATAAAACATAATATTAGAATATTGTGTTTAGAATCAAAGACTAGAAGTGCCAGGATTAAAGATAGTAGACTTTAAAAAAACTTTTTTTAATCTTAGTTTCTATTTTTAATTTTAATTTTATTTAGTTTTGGACTTAGGATTAGAGGTTAATATGATATCATACATGAATATTACAAACTGTTATATGATATTATTACAAGTCATGGTCATATAATCATATGTTACATAGAACATTATAAAATGTTTTAGAACAATAATGTTATATCACATATCAATAGCATATAGTATATGTTCTTTAGGGTAGGCTAGGTATGGTATAGTATAGATTATTAGCCAAGTGTATATAAGGTAAACACTTTGTAGCTAGAACTCCATCAAGTTCTCTTGTATTATCCAATATAAGGTTGTTTTTTTGTTCTAACCTTTAAGTCTAAAGTTTATAACAAGAAGAATAAAACTAATGAAAGAAATAGATAAAGAATAGGCAAGGAGTCAGATCCAACAAACCTAGAAGATTTACTAGAATATTTGACTATTTATATATTTGTTTAACAAGAAGAAATTTTAAAAAATACTGAAAAGAAGAAAATAGGGCCATAAGATCAATCTATTAGAAGATGTGCTAAAAAAGTTAAATGTTAAAGTCTATACAATAATGGTCAAACAAGACAAAGCTCTAAATCAATGGATAAAAGAACAGCCTAAGATAGTACTAATAATGGAATCAAGTTTAAGATATATAGCATCATACTTTTACATTCTAAAGAAGAATGTATCTCTATAACTAGTACAGGACTACAAGAAGTTGAACCAGTACACAATGAAAGACAAGATACTATTACCATTAATTAAAGAAGTAATTGACAAGCTTAAAGATACAAAATACTTCAACAAATTAAATTTTATCTAGGAATATAATAATATACAAATCAAAGAAGATAACAAATAGAAAGTAGCATTTCTAACAAACAAAGGACTATTCAAACCAGAAGTAATGTGCTTTAGATTATGCAGCTAGAAACATTTTAATAAATAATAAATAGTAAATTCTAAAAACTTCTACATAAAGAAATATTGGCAAATTACATGGATGACTTCATAATACTAGCCAGGACAATGCAAGGCCAAAAAGAAATTAGAAGAAAGAATAATACAATTTTACATTTTGACTTTATTGTCAAAAAATACCTATTCTAAGAGTAGTAGTTGAATAAGGAGAAGTACTGATAGAAAACAACAAATTTAAGGCTATCAAAGAATAGAAAACACTCACTAAGATAAAAGAAGTAGAAAGCTTCTTAGAGTTTGCAAGTTTTTATAAAAACTTCATCAAGGACTTCAGTTATACAGCAAAATCTCTCAACAAACTCAAGGATAAGAAAGAGTGGAAATAGGAAGAAGAATACCAAAAGGTATTTAAAGAATTGAAGAAAAAGATCATAAGTCAACCAGTACTTGCTCTATCCAGAAGAGAAGGAAAATTCAGAGTAGAAATCAATACATTAAGACATACTATTGGAGAACTTTTATCTTAGAAACAAAAGAAATAGAAAATAATTATATTTTTATCAAGGATAGTATAGGTAGCAAAAAGAAATTATGAGATATGTAACAAAGAACTATTAGCTATAGTAGAGGTTTTGACAAAATGGAGACAATACTTATTGGATGCTATAGAAAAGTTTGAAGTTTGAACTGATTACAAAATTTTTAAGTATTTTAGAGAACTACATAAACTTGATAGTATAAGAGCATATATCCTATTAAGGAAAGATTAAGTAAATGCAAAGGACAATAACAAAGATATCAAGATACTTAAAGATAAGCTATGGATAAAAAAATAAAAGTTAAAATAGCAATGTTTAGAAACATAGTGAAAAAATCACAATATTAGAAGAAATCTAAAAAAAATACATGAGAGAATATAAAGTCCAAAAGGAATTGAAAAAAAGATCAAGTATAGGAAAATAATAGAGTGATGAAGAGATCTATATTCCAAATAACTAGAAAATTCAAGAACAAATACTATAGAATAATTAAAAACTAACAGATATAGAATATCTAGAATAACAAAGAATGCTTGATTTAATCAAAAGAAACTATTAGTGGCCAGAAATATGAAATGATATTAAGAAATATGTCTAGAAATGCCAAAAGTTCTAATAGAACAAAGTATAACATAAAAAAAAAGCAGGAGAACTTCACTTATTAGAGACACTTTAAAAACTATGTATTACAAACTCAAGACCTTAGAGTTAGTCAGATAAATGAAGCTTGTATTAGGATAATACAAGAGAACTCAATAGAGAACTCTTTACAGGATCATCTATCTTATATATCTCAGACTACTAGTCTCTGCACTACTACTTTAGCCTACTTTAAATAACTATATGTCTACTTTAAGACTACTATATGTATGATACATAGTATAACATTATTTCTTCTAGAAATTTTTACTGTTTCTATCATGGCATGTGATCATGTGACAGTGTGACCGTGACATGTGACATCCCACTGATACCTAACTCTAGTTCTAAAAATAGAATAGACTAAAAGGAAAATAAAATAAAATAAAATAGAGTCCAATCTTTGTATTTCTAACACTATGGTAGGAAATCAGTATTAACACTATTAGACTACTACCAATATCAAATGATAAAGATACAATAGTAGTTATAGTAGATTGATTCACAAAGATAATTAGACTTAGAGCAACAATAATAGCAATATTATTGGAGGAAATAGCTAGAATTAACAAATTTAATATATAAAAAATTTACAGAGTACTAAAGAAGATTCTTAGTAATAGAGGATCTTAATTTGTCTTATGATTCATAGAAGACTTAAGTAAGACACTAGAAACAAAACAAACATTGTTAACAGTATACTACTCTTAAACTGATAGACAAATAAAGAGAATCAACTAGAAAGTTAAAGTATTCTTGCAGTGCTATGTCAATTATCAGCAAGATGATTGAATCAAATAGTTACTAGAAGCAGAATTTTAGTATAGCAACAAGAAATACTCAGTTATAGAATATATACTATTTAAACTTAACTTTAAATGACACTCATAGAAGGGAGACCTGGCAATAGAGACAGAATTACCAAAACTGGAGACTTTCCTCAAGAAACTATATAGAAGTTGGAAAATAGCAAAAACATCAATGAAGAATGTAAAAGAAGCTATGGAGAAGCAGTTTAACAAGAAAAGACAAAACTCTTAAGAACTAGAGTAAGGAGATAACATATGGTTGAAAGCCAAGAATATCCAATTGAAACAATCTTCAAAGAAGTTGGATCAGAAAAGATATAGATCTTTTAAAATTACAAAGAATATTGGTCATGAAGTATTTCAACTAAAATTACTAGAAGAATAGACAATACACAACATGTTTAATGAAGATATACTGATATAATATAGGAAACCCCAGTTCAAAGGACAGGATATGGAAATAGCACCACCACCAGACATTATTAATGAGATAAAAGAATACAAAGTTAAAGAAGTACAAAATCATAGGAAACAAGAACATAGCATATAATTCTTAGTCCACTGGAAGGAATATAAAAATGAACATGACCAATGGATAGCAGAAATAGGATTACCACATGCTAAAGAGATAATTCAAGACTATTGGACAAAACTTTCAAGATAAAAATTATAAAAGAGGGAGATAAAACTTCAAATTGATTATTGTAGCAACCACTCGTTGAAATGGCACTTGTAGTTTGCTTACTTCAGCAAAGCTCTCAGTTGGCTATTTAGTAGTGGAGATTACAAGAGAACTCGACAAGGAGCCCTCACTACATTGCTACTCTATTTATATAAGTTATAAGTAGTCCATGCTACAACAATATGTCTACCTCATGTCTACTCTGTAGTGACTGTGCATAACTGTGCATCCTGCCCTAATGTCCATGTATTTTACATGTGGTAGCAATGTGGTATACATACTCTCTGACATCATTGTCTAGGCTCTTCTAGTCTCATAGACCCTTCTAGACTGCTCTAGATCTATGACATCATCTTACATGACTTCCAGGTCATGTGCCCTTTTCCTGTTGTAGACTAATAATAATATTACTGTCCTATTTCTGTACTAACCCTAACCCTACCAAAGTCTGTCCACACTTTCATCTTATAACATTGATATCTCAAAGTATTACAAGTAAACAAGAAATCTAAACTCAAATCAAGTCTTACCAATTTGCAACTGCTTCTACTTTCCCCTAACTTATACATTGCTTATACTGTTAACAACATAAACCTTATTATGACCTTAAACAAAGAAAAGAAAGATTGGATGAAGAAATACTACAAAATAATCTGAGGATTGGAAATTATGGTAGACATTCAACTATATATGCAAAACATCATCAAGCTAGTGAATATAGCAAACAATCAACTGGCAGATATTGAAACTATCTTATTACAAACTGGGAAAACTCATAAGATACAAATTAGTAGAGATATCTATAATATATCCAAAGAACTGAGGAATTTTATTCATGGAAACATGTAACAACAAGCTTATCACATTCAAGTTCTATTAGTCAATGAATTGGATTGATGTAAAGGAAAAAAAAAGAGAAGTAGTAGACAAATATATCAAGATACTACAAGAAACATACCAAGATTCATATTAAGATATACCACAACCAATGATTATTGACAAAGAAAAGCAAAAATAAGACACATTTCAAGATGAAGAAGTGTTGTTATACAAATTCTATAACATATCAACATCTAGTTCAAGCAAAATATCATTTCTAGATATCCAGATGTTATAAAACAAAATTAATAATCTGGAAAAAGCATTTAAAATACTGCAATTATCTGTCAAGACCATACTGTTCTTACCTCCAAATCATTATAAAAATATCCAAGCTAATAGAGAAAAGAATAGAACATATTGGAATAACATTATATATCAATTTTTACAGCAGAAACATAATGAAGATACTAGTTACTGAGGAATACCCATCAAGATCTATATCGGAGGACAGCTTATCATAGAACCTACCAAAATGATGATAGCAATATATGCAGTTGAAGATTTAACTCTGATAGATTTAATTCTGATAGATTCATGAGAACATAAACACTAAAATAGGAGTACTGTTATGATTGATACCTCATATGTTACAGGTTTTCACTTCATATCTATCTTGATATGGATATATGCTGAGGTTATCTTATTTATGAACTTCTATTCCAATACACCATATGTTTTTCTTATATATTATCAGTCAGTACCTTATATAGTAGGAGAGATATTCTTATATAGTTCTTACTTTCTACTTATTATTTGCTCATAAATACTTCCCTTATTCCTCATAGTCTATAGATATATATAGTAGTAGATATAGTCCTATATCTTTATACATTACCAATTAATTATATCTATACTTTTTTCTCAAATTTTTGCCTAAGTTGTAATCTGAGCCAAGCTTAGAACTATAATAGTCATTACTAATACCAGAAGTTAGTAGTAGTTTTAGTTAATTTTCAAGATAAGGCTTTACAGTGTAAACTACTAGCTTATATACTAAGTATACTATTTAGAGTAGTTATCTAGGAATAGAGACTGCTAAATATTATTCTAGTTTTAATAATCCTCAGATGTCAGAAATAGATATCTATAGAGTTGTCAAGAGTTCAGTAAAAATATCCAAGGAGAAATGATTTATACTAGAAGTGATTGGAGAGTACAGATGAGGAAGAAGATATTATCTGTGGATTAGAATAAATATGGTTGGATTAAAATATAACATAAATTTAAAATAGTTTGATAAAGACTGAATGAGATTCAAAAATTGGTAAAGAAATATACAATTGTTTCTTAAAAGCAATAGAGTTATAACAAAATTCAGTAACAAAAACAATATAGTAGATACTGAATGGAAAATTGAGTTATTTATACAAAAAAAGAAGTATATTGCTAATTATATATATATAACTTATAGTATTTAGAGTAGGCATTAGAGGTGAATTACATTTGCTAGTTTATTTGTAATATTAGTATGAAAGATAATGTTATAACTTAAAGACCTTAGGGTTGGTCAATGAGCAGAATCTTATATAGAGTTATATAAGAGAACTTGATAGAGAGCTCTGTATAGACTAGTCTATCTTATATACCAAACTAGGTGGTCCATGCTAACTGCTTCTCTAGCCTACCTTAAAGACTATGTGTTTACCTCAAGATCAACATATAGTCTATACATTGTATGATGTCATTCTCTAGAACCTTCTATATATCTCATAACTTTGTGACCATTACTGTGACTATGCTACCTGATGTGACTGATGTGTGACAGCGTGATCTTGTCACTCTAACCCTAACCCTAGGTTTACAGAAAAGAAAAGTAAATCAAAAAAGAAAAAGAGATTAAAAAAGCTAGTATTCAAACTTCACATGTCTGATAGATAGAATGGAAGAGAAACTTAACTAGCCATATTATAAAAAAAGGGTAAAAGTAATACTTACATGAATAAAACAACCTTAGCTTCAATAGATGATGTTGTGTTTAGCTTATTTATTGTATAGTTATAACTTTGGATAATAAAGGAGTTTGGATAGAAAAGGTATGAGTGCAGCACAGTTTAAGTTGATTATCAGACTAGAGAACAATTGCAGCTATATTCTTAAATACCAAAGTGACAATTTAATAATATTTACTTTATACATACTCTAGGTAGTCAGTTATTGTGAGAGTTATTATTCAAACTTTATAGATTAATAAAGAATATAGAGTCTTTGGTCTTTGGATTGATGGCAGTTGGAATTGGAGTATATCCACACTAGAAGTACAGATGTCAGAGGGCATGTGACAGTAAGCTAGATATTGTAGCAACCACTAAACATAATGTCCAATGATCTCACTAACAAGTAAATCTCAGGGTTGGGATATAATGTGGGAAATTCACAAGAGAACTCAACAAAGAGTCTCTGCTTAATTAGAGTTCTATATATACAAAGTTCTCATGGTCTGTGCTACTAATAATTAATCCTACCCTTATATTCATGCCTCTTCCTCATATTCATCTCAAGGTTGCTATGTTGTATACATGTGCTCTGACATCATCTTCTAGATCCTTCCACCACCTTCTATGCCTATGACATTACATTATGTGACATGTCATGTGACTGCAGTATCATGTGCCTCTTTATTGTCCAAAAGTAAAAGTAAAAGTAAAAGAAAACAAAATCCCTATAAAGTCAGAAAATAAAAGAAAAAGAAAATAAAAATTGTTCATGTCCAAAGCGTTCCATAACACTAGATATAGAACATATACAGACTATATACTAGAGGTATATTGAGTAAACTTATTTATACTGCAAACTTCACCAAGTTTTTTGTGTTAAGTAATACAAGATTTCTTTTTAGTCTCAACATTTGAATTTAAGTTGTAATAGTTACCATGTATAGTTTTTTAGTCTGATAATCACCTTAGATTAAGTACTACATTCACTCCCAGTCTATATTCAAAAACTTCTTTCAAATTGAAACTATATAATAAAGTTAAGTTAAGCACAACTTCTTTCAGTTGAAGTCAAGGTCATTATTTTTTAACAAGAGTCAAGCAGAAAAGAGGGGATTACTAGGATATCAACAAGAATTATACAACACAAGCTCTTAACTGCATGCTAAAGAATTCAAAGAGGATGATATCAGTATTAAGAACTTGTAGAAACAAGAATATAATAGAATATATAAAATCTCTAAAAGGGTACTTGTCAATGCAAAAGAGCATCATTAGAAAGAATATCAAAATGTCAGAGTTGAAGATAGTAGACTTTATTTCTTTTTATTTCTTTTCTCATTTTCATTTTCTTTTCTATTTATTTTCTTATTTTTGTACTTAGAGTTAGAGGTTAGTGTGATGTCACAAACTATCATATAATGTAACACAATGTCACAATCATACAATCACATATCATAGAAAGTTATAAAAGGTTCTAGAATAATAATGTTATATTATATATCAATAGTATATAGTACATATATTCTTTAGAGTAGGCTAGATTTAGTGTAGCACAGACTATTAGCCAAGTGTATATAAGATGGACACTTTGTGACTGGAACTCTATTAAGTTCTCTTGTGTTACCCAATACAATATTGTTCTTTTGCTCTAACTTTTAAGCCTAAGTTCATAACATAAAAGAAATAGACTAAGAACATCTACTTGTGAGTATATTTCCTTACTAATATACTTCTAAATAGTAAATCTTATACTGTGTAACAAGCTCTCTTGGAAAATCTAGTGAATAAATTATATAGCTCCTTAAGAGTTTGTAATAATACTATCTATCTTAGATTCCCAAGTCAAACTTTATAACTAATGATATTTCCAACTAATACTTACCTTGCTAGTCTTTTCTAGACTACTAGAACTCTCTAAAACTTGTCATTTTGATACTATTAATACATACTTGAGAAATAGTAGTTAAACTATTTATGAGTAGGAGTTCTCAGATAGGAATTTTCTCTCTTATTTTCCTCCACTCATAACTTATATATTATTTTTAAAATATAAAGAATAAAAATAGGAAATGAAAACTGAAACAATAAGAAAAATATCTAGAGTATTGGAAACATATAATCTTTTCTCTATTTGTAACTCAATATTGATCTAATATCTTTTTTATATTTGAAAGTGCTAATTCTCTTTTTTTTGATTGTTTTCACTAGTTTTTTCTACTTATAAGCTCATTTTTGGATTATCTTATTTCTAATCATACTATTGTAGCAACTACTAATCTAAACAATCAATAGTGTACTCAAGTTATAAAAGTCTCATAATAATCACAAGAGAACTTGACAAGAAGTCTTTGATGTATTCTTACATTATATATATTATTTACATATAGTTTGTGCTAACAATAAATAACCCTACCCTAATATTCATACATTATTTATAAGTATACTATAGGGTCAACATGCTATGGATATATACTTTGACATCATTTTTTCCAGTCTTTTCTACTATGTTCTAGGCCTATAATATAATATCATATACTTTTTTATAATCTAAAATTCAAAAAAAATAAAATAAAAGAAAAATAAAATCAAAATAAAATATAAAGGTTCAAATATACTATAAGACATGCATGTTCATATTTTGTTTTGTAGTCTGGATATCTATAAAGATTCTGGTCATGTTCACAAGTATTTGTTTTTTATAGCTAGTCTTTTACAAATTCTATAATATTTGTTATGATTGTCTTCTCATATTAATTGCATAACTTCCATATAGACTATAGGATTGAGGATATTCTTTTTATAATGCAATGATCAGCTGCACTATAGTTGGTCTTAGTCAGCATCTTATATAATAGACATTGTTTCCTCATCTTTTCCTTATATTTGATAATATTATTTACATATGTTCACCATATACCATTCTTATTGTCAATAGGTATATATAGTTGTAGATATAGTCTTGTATCCTTATGCTTTACCAATTGACTCTTTTCTACATCCTTAACTCAAGTCTTTGTCTAAGTTACAACCTGAGTCAAGTTTAAGGTCATAATAGTATTGCTTGTTTTCAAAGATCTCATATTTGAGATCTAGTTTTTTTAATGACTACTATACCATTTTTCAAGTAAATGCCAAATTGAAAGAGTCTGATATGTTATTTAAGAGAATAAAGTCTTCTTACTAATATCTTTAAAAAAGTATTTTCTAGTATAATATTATGAGTATACTATTTCTTACTTATCTATATCCTCTTCCACTAAGTTCTTACTATTTGATCTGTCTTTCATACTACATATAAGTGTGAATTACTTCTAACACTAGTAGTCTACTTTATATATCTCTAATAATTGGTTTATACATATCTAATCTATTTTAATGCTATAAGTAATATTTTATTAAGTCATATGATAGTGTGAATGTGACTGCAACTCTTATGTGACATATATCACACTTTCATCATGTCTTGTAACATTTATGACTATTATCTATAATATTATATCATATCTTTTAAGCTAAGCCCAAAGAAGAAAATGAAAAAATAAACTATAAAAGAAAAGAGAAATTAGAAAGGAAATAATAACAAACAAGAAGAATAGACAAAATATAAGTCTATTATAATGATTTCTGACATTACTTCTCTTTTAAAGTCTTTATCTTCTACTTTATCTATTTTTTCATGTTTCATAACTTTTATACTTAGTCTTTTTTCAAACTTTATTACTGTTTTCTTTGCATTCTCTAAGTCTACCTCCTTCTCTTGTATATTATCCTCTGCTATAAAGCTCTTCTATTTGACCAAATACTTTATATATTCTTATACTATTCTTTTATTAAGGATTTTTTCTACTTTTTACTCTTGTTTTCTATCTATCTTTATTGGCTTTAGTTCTTTTACTCTCTATCCCTCAACTTATTTTCTATATATTACTATTCTACTAAAATTTTCTACTGGATGAATTCTGATTAATACTAGTAGTCTTAGCTTTGCTATATCAGTTAATACTACTTCTTTTATATGTAAAGGCCAATATATTTTTATGTTAACTTTCTTACTAGCCTCTTTTTGAACACTAAGTCCTTTATACTCATTATCATTTTATTATCTCTTTTCCATACTTCTGCTTTCTTCTGCCCTTTATTTACTTACCACTTTATCTCTTTCTAAGCTCTTTTCAATATTGTTCCTACTTCCTCTTATATCTTTCTCATTCTCTTTATAAACTCTGTTGCTACCTCCACCTTTCTCTTTTTTCTAATATTACTCCTATTTATAGTTTTGTTATGATTCAAATTCCTTAGAGTTGAAATTTAGAGAAGAATCTTGTATTATGGTTAATACAAGAAAACTCTATAGAAAATTCTATATAGAACTGTCTACCTTATATACCCTAGACTAATGGTCTATGCTACACTATAATTAGCCTACCCTAAATGACTATATATCTACTCTGAGGCCAATATGTATATATAATATTATTCCTTTCAGAACCTTCTGCTACTTTTTATTATAATACATGATCTGTAACCTTGTGATGTCATACTTAACTCTAACTCTAGATCCAAAAATAGAAATAAAAAAAATAAAAATAGAATGAAACTAAGTCTAACTTCCATAATTTTAACAAGTTTAATCTCATAGTTTGCTATAAATAGTAAGACCTTGATTGCTATGTAGACCTTGTTGTTAACTACAAACTCTGCTATAACAAGTCATTTAGACTAGTCCTTCTACCTATAGTTTACAAAGAACTGGAGGTACTGTTCCAACTTCTGGATTATATGTTTAATTTGATTATCTGTTTGGGGTGAAATACTATTAAAAATCTTGTCTGGATGTCTAGTATTTACTTTAACTCCCTTGTTAAGTTTGCTACAAACTAAAGATTTTAGTCAGATATCACACTTTCTGGTAGTCTATATAGTTTCCATATATTATCTCTAAAAAATCTTGCTAAATCTTTGTCATATTCCAATCTAGTTACATTTGTTCCAACCCATAGATAATGCCTCTTTTCTTATTCACACTCACAAACCTCTTTTAATACAGATCAACTCCATTTATTCTATGTTGACTACTTCTTGGACTTTTTTACTAGATCCACTAATAGCTCCATGAGTCTCTATCTTTCTATATGAGGATTACCCAGAACTAAAGTAGCTTGCTGACAGTCTCTATTCCTGAATAACTACCTTAGGTAAAGTATTTAGTATATAAGCTGGTATTTACACTATAAGCTATTATCCTGAAAATTGACTAAAACTGACACTTACTCCCAGTGTTAGCAATGATATACTTTACTATCTCTAGGTAGACTTATCATACATCATTATTAGATGTGGTTCACACTTTGTTATCTGAGATCTAATAAAGGTCTTTCAAAAGTCTAAATAGTTAAGTAAGTATTATTCAAGAATACAGAAGTAGAAGTTGGAATAATCTTTGGCTTCAGTTTATGTGCTGTATCTCTATGAGTTATACTAGTTGCATATTTTGGAAGAGTACTTAGGGGACTAGAAAGATAAGGCTATTAGAAGGTAGTAAGATATGTTGTTGCTAACACAGAAAGATATTGTTGGTTTTGATTGATTTTCAGGATAAGGCTATTACTGTTATGGAACATTTTGGACACTAACATTTTTCTTTTTCTTTTATCTATTTTTCTTGATTTTATATTTCTTTTCTTTTGAATTTATATTTCTTTTTCTTTTTCTTTTAGTAATGATGAAGAGGCACGTGACATTGCAGTCACATGACATGTCACATGATGTGACGTCATAGGCCTAGAAGGTGGTAGAAGGATCTGGAAGATAACATCAGGGCACATAGAATACACATAGTGGCCTTGAATAGAACATGAGGTAGGAATGAGGACAAAGCATAAACATTAGGGTAGGGTTAAATATTGGTAGCACAGACCAAGTATGTTTTGTATATATAGGACTCTAATTTAGCAGAGACTCCTTGTCAAGTTCTCTTGTGAGTTCCCACATTATAGCCTACTTTGAGCTTTACTCGTTAGTGAGATCATTGGACAATTCAGTCTAGTGGTTGCCATAACAATTACAGTGTAAACTACTAGTTTATATACTAAGTATACTACCTAGTATAGTTATCTAGAATAGAGACTACTAAGTGATTTACCCTAGTCTTTAATAATCCTTAAATGTTGGAGATAGAAATTCATGAAGTTGGCAAGAGTCTAGTGAGAATATACAAGATAGAATGAAGGTAATTGATCTATACCAGAAAAGATTAGAAAGTGTAGATAAGTGAGAGGTATTATCTATAAGTTGAGGTGAATGTGGTTAGAAAAGAATGTGACTTATATAAATATTAGTATTATTTATAGAGATATAAGCATATCAATATAGTGATATAATTAGTTATCTTTTAAAATTAGCCTAATATCTACTATAACAAATGATAGTCTTACCAGGTATGAGTTTTGATCATGTAATGGAAATAGCTTGCATACAAACTATTACTATTTTGTATATATATATTTATATCTAAGAATTAGATCTCAGATTTAACAATATCAATCATTATTATCATTCTCTTAAGCTTCTAAATCACTTCTAAACCTCTAAGAGTATATCTAAGGTTTATATATCATAAATAAGTAGGTAGTTCATTTTGTAATAGTTTGTTAAGTTTATTATTGTATTCCTCATTGCTACTGTAATAGAGTATAGATAGAGTATTTATTTCAGATGTGAGATCTGGGGAATCTTTCAGAGAAGATTGCTGTTTCTGACAAGGATAGTGACTTTATTCAGACTCAGGACAAAATTACTGTAATAAGACTAATTTTTTGTGGAGAAGACTTTAGAAACAGTCTCAGAATAGTCTTAATCTAATTTTTTATTTGCCTATCCTCAAGTATAAGAGAAATCTGCTCCCATTGAGCTGTAAAAAGATTTAGTGAGAAAACTTTGTATCTTACTTAGCCATAAGATATATTTTAGATATTTTTGATAGCAAGCTGACCTAAATGACTTAAGATTTGTATAACATATTCCTGACAACCCTTACAGTGTGGTTAGAACTATATTGAGATCCAATACTCCTTTTTTATAAGCTAGTGAAAAAAACTAGACCCTTTTCCATCAAGATTCATATTATATGAAAGAACATCTTTTATTTTTCTATTCATATACTTGCTACCCAAGCCATGCCTACTATTTAAACATCAATGTTATTTTTTCACTTTTTAATTCATTCTTCTAAGTGTTTGTTCTTATTAAGCCATAGTCTTGGAAATCTACTTAGATATGTAACATAGTAATTTAGTAAGAATGATTTAGAAACTAAAGTACTAGAAATATGTTAAATTTATAAAAAGTTAAGAATTTCTATTTCTTAAACATATTGTTAGGTTAGTACTAGTATATAAAAATGGTATTAAAAGGCTAAAATTGATGCTTCTATTCTTTTACCCTCTTGAAAACATATTCAAAAGTCTATACTAATCAAGTAAAATGTCAATCTATAAAAATTTTACAAAAAAGTTGAGTTGAGTTCTTGGAACAGTTTTACTTAGAAACAAAAAAATATATATGGAAAAAGAAATAACAAGGAAGAAGTATTAGAAAAAATTAACAATACTTTGAACAAAAGAGGCTCCAACCAAAAGGAACTTTGTAAACTATATAAACAAAGTACATATCAACAAACTAAAGGAAGTTGTTTTAAATAAGTTGTGAAACACACTTATCATGAGAATACAAACAAAACTCATAAAAAACCATATTTGGTTGTTGATAAATGTATATAAAGCTATATAATATCTAAAGTGTAATCTTTGGTTTAGATAATAGTATAAAAAAAAGTAGAAGAAAAAAGAGAATCTAAATACAATTTATATAATAATGACAATGATGATTAAGATCAATACAAATGATAAAGAATAAAGATTGATGATAATTGATGTTGTTAAATTTAAGATCTAATTCTCAGACATAGAAATATATACACAAAAGAGTAATGGTCTGTATACAAGTTGTTTCCATTATATAATCAAAACTTGTATCTAATAGAAGCTGTTATTTATTATAGCAGCTATTAGGCTAATTTTAGAAGGTAACTAATCATGTCACTATATTGATATACTTGCATTTCTATTATTATGAGATATATCATATATTATTGGAAACTGCTTGGTAAGCACTTTTTAACACAAGTTTAATTATATGAATATGTCTAGCCATTTATAAGATATTAGTAAACAAAGCTTTTATAATTACTAATGATCTGATATATCAGTTATTTGTTGTCACTTTTGTATATCCTATATATATACAAATAGCCTTTATTTAAAGCTTTCCAGCATAACTTAGTTTGTGAAAATTAACTCACTGGTTGTGGAGATATAAGTTGAATGAAGTTTGTGATATAAATAAAGTTAAAAATAAATAAAAGGGTTTGCAAAAACTACTAAATATAGCATAGAATAGAAGAATGGAAGAGTTGATTTAACAATATGAGAGAATAAAAGAGACTGGAAGTAATATTATGTAAATAATTAACCTTAGTTTCAATCAAGTATACTATAAGTTCAAGTTGATTATCAAACTAAGAAACTGTATATAGTGGCTGAGTTCTTAAATACATAAGTGTAAATCTAATAATACTTTACTACTGTATTTACTCTGAGTTGTCAGGTACTGTGGGGGTTGTATTTCAGAACTCTATGAGATTAATGAGAAATACAGGGTTTGGTCCTTGGTTTGATAGATGATTGGAATAGAATATGATCTGTGCTAGAAGAAGGTAGAAAGAGTACAAATGTTAGATGGTATATAATAGTCACACAATATAATATCTTGTCAAAAACTAGCAATAAAGACAAATAAACTCAAAAAAGTCCTTTCTAGAATATATCTTTACTATATTCAAAAATAGAAATCAGTTATTCAAGATATAACTGATAAAACTGTTAAAAGAAGAAATATGACAATCTAGGTACCCTAACTAAGAAAGTTAATGTAAATAATACATCTAGCAAGAATATCTCTAATTCTAGCACTCCAAAGAGAAAGAGAAAGGAGAATCCTAACTTGGGTTTTCTATTAGAATCATAGAAGATAATGTTTGTAATCTACAGTTAGAGAAAAGTATATCTCCTATTAGCTTGAAAATTTTGAAAGTAGTACTGAAGTCTTATAATAATATGTGTAGCAAGAAAACCTCCTTAAAAGAAAACTCTAGTTACATCTTGAATATATAGTAAACAAAATACAGACTAAAACTTTAGTTTATTTGAAAGCCACTACAAACTTTGTTAACAGAGTTTGCATGGAAAATAATAACTTAAAAATATCAAACTGGCAAATTTATATAAAACATTCAATGAGGATAATACTTCCAACAAAACAAAATAAATAATAAAATATGTCTGAGCTTATTATTATAGACTGACTTTTGAAACTTTTGAAACTTCTACTTTCTGACTTCTGGTTAAAACTCTAAATATACTTAAGTGTTCTTCTACATTTGTAATTATTCACATATAAATCAATCTCTCATGTTTTATTTTCTAGAAACTTATTATCTAGACTTCTAGTTATTCTATTTTTTAGAAACCATCTTTATGAAATTTTCTTAGTTATCCTTTACACTACTATTTTTCTAGCTACAGTTTTGACTAAAAAATTAGTATTTAAATACTCTGTAGTTTTTAGTCTAGAAATCAACTAAGATTTGATTATCAAAAATATAATAACTCTTTCTCTTACTCCTCCAATTAAGCTATTAGCTAGTCTCTCTAATATCTTATTCTCCAATCCAAAATTACAACTATGTAACAGATGGTAAGCATAATACATAAGTTGAGGTCAAGATTATTTTCTAAGATCAGGTTGCCAATTCACAGATAAGCTTCCAGGCTTGATCCACAACACAAGTACTTATCTAATCTTATAAATTTCTATACTGAATCTAACCCTCTTTTTGTATGACTGATCATAGATATCTACTCAAAGCAATTTCTGCTCATTCTAACAATATCCATATTGACAGTACTCTTAACAATATTTTTAGACTCCAACACTACTATCACTTTTTCCATTCAGTTCTTATTCTAGTTTGCTTTTATGGTCTTTTTTAGAAGAGTATCTATAGATTCCAACTTAGAGTTATTTTCTATAATTGTGCTAGAGATAAGCAGGCAACTTACTGACATCATGGAAAAGTCCCTTTATTACTCAAGATGACTTAATCCATGACTGAATACCCTTGCCTAGTTACTAGTACATATTTATTTAAAAGCTATAGACATATCTATGTTCACCACTCCAGACTCTAATATTGTTCTAGTAGATAATAATCTAAACTAGGAAAATACTTTAGTTCCAAAAGATTAGGAATTTTTGCTATCTATCTTGTTATGAGATGCTTTGGACATGAACAATTTTTATTTTCTTTTTCTTTTATTTTCTGACTTTATAGGGATTTTGTTTTCTTTTTCTTTTCTTTTGGACAATGAAGAGGCACATGACACTGCAGTCACATGACATGTCACATGATGT
>Ga0157364_1000452_pt1 | contig 27739 bp, 8 predicted proteins | sample AttsexASBM2_FD_111476 | JGI IMG/M metagenome (GOLD analysis project Ga0157364, IMG submission 111476) | Fungus gardens microbial communities from leaf cutter ant in Ribeirão Preto, State of São Paulo, Brazil - Atta sexdens ASBM2 | ecosystem: Host-associated > Fungi > Mycelium > Unclassified ... | reverse complement strand
CGACACTTTTGCGTTAGCCTATTATACGCCGACATATGATTCATTGATTCGTTGAAAATATCTTGTACTTCTTGGATCAGCCTTGCCATTCGACCATTCATTAATGATCCTATAATATTTATTTACGTGTTTTGAATGATACTACACGAAATAACATCGGAATATAAACATAATATAATATTACAAAAACATTATCGTTATGATTATAAGTCTATTAACTTAATTCTTGCGAAGCATAATCTTACTTTAGAATATATAATTTAATAATTTCTTAGAGAAAAATGTAAATGTCTTTGTCATGTAGATATATTACATACATCGCATGACGGCATAGCGATCAGCAATCTATTTATCGAATTCCTGACACGGTTAAGATACGTATCGAAACGATTTAGGAATATACCCGCCACGAATGATTTCTATCGAACAAAAGTCTTTTCTCTGTGTTGTGATTATATTTTGAAGCTGAAGATCAAACGTTGATAAATCGTTTTGCGAACCATGGGGAGTCCCGTGCACACAATACGAGTCAAATTGCTAAAAGATAGATTATGTTTTTATTTTAAGACTCTTTTGTTAGCCAGCTGAGTATGGCACTTCCGCATTGCCTTTCCGGTTTAGAAAAAAATCATTTTATTTCGTCTTGTAAACTTGTGTTCTGAATCTTTAACGTTACTCTGCAGAATACGGATCAAGTTTACGAAAAAGGAAACTAGAAGACATTTTTTTTAGCGTTGACACTTCGTACAAAAGTGTGGGCGGTTTAGTATAGACTATAAAAGATCTTTTTGCTCGTTTGAGCATCACTGCCGATCATTTCGCCATAAAGAATGGAAATTGGCTAAAAAGGAATTAGCTGATCTTTGTAGGCTCGAATTTCTTTCAGTCGAAGAACATATGTTCGGTTTGTCGTAAAACTTGAAAGAGCTATAGCTAAAGCGTATTTTATGAAAGCTTGTCGCTATATGTTCGGTTATATTTCTTGCTGACCATTCAAGCGACACGAACCATTGCATGCGATATGAACGAAGTGATGTGATCCGATGCGGAAGTTTGACTCGTCAGATTTATAAGTTAATAGGCTTGAAAATTTTATGAAAAACAACGTGTATCATTTAATGCGCACAAGTATAAAAAATTTGTTAACCGTATTGTAATATCATCATCATATTACATACAATGTATTGGTTTTTAATATATTGAACATGATGCAACGTAATGTAATGTTAGTTAGAATTCATTAAGCGTTTTGCGAAGCGAAAAGCGAAAGTCTTGTTCTCTTTGCAAAATCAAGATTTCCATAAAACAAATGTGAGTATCGTAGTTAATGTCGAAAGGCTTTCAATCCATTCAATATACATTTAACGCCAGACAATGCATTTTCCCATTATTTGTAAACACATGACACGAAGAACTTACCGCTACTCAGAAAATATTTGCATGCCGTGCGAGATGGACCAACATCCTGAACAATGACGAACGTGACGATAATAATATTGGATTTACGCTCGTCAAGGTCTACTCATTCTCGTATAACGGTTTAAAGTTGCCAACACGATACAGTTCAATGGCAGGCGAGAAACGTATCTATTTCGGTAACATATATCATGGTCTAGTAGGATTTAGTTATCTGATTATTTGAACATGTTAGATTTCCAATTAATCAATGATATATGGTTGTTTATTAAAAGATTGTTCATTACGAAATTTTTTTTACGGATGTCTGTATTTCTGATTGTGATAAGATCGGGTGACTGTGATCTTTATCGTTTTAAAGGAATGAAAGAAAACCTACTTCGTTAACGTTGTGGCATTTGTTGTTCAGCGACGCGGGTTACAACAGAATAAAAATGTTGATTGCCCAGCAAAGCCGCGCCGCGCTTTAAAGTGCCGACGTCGGACCTTGATGGGCTTTGCGCTCGTTTCCTGGATTTGTGTTTTAACACCTTGACTTGACTCGCAAACGTATGTTACCGTTGGATCAGCGACAAGCCAAGTCGCGGCTGCACTTTCAAATACGACGGTATATTTTCAAAGTGTATATTCGTTAAGATGGACGTGTAAAATAAGGTAATAAAATGGCAAGGAAAAAGCAATAAGAAGAATAGAAAACTCGAAAAGTTAATTTCTTTGTCGTTCGAGGTAACTTTGTCCGATAATTTCACGGTAAATCGTTGTCGCGATAACTGCAATTTCATAGCTGTGGAGCATAAATACTATGCAAACGTTTCACGGTTCATGCTACTTACATAAAGCGGCGTGTAAACTGGATGTTATACAAACGAGATCATCATTAATATGAGATATAATATGAAAAGAAGATGTAATTTCACGTTTATTTATACATTATCGGAGCGAACGATTAAAGTTTTCTCGGCGTGGAAGTAATCCGCTCGTTCGTCAGCTTCGTAGATCGATCTTAAGTATGACGCATCGTAACTAATTATATTGACGTTGGTGCACGCGTAATGTTTCCGGGTTGCCGCAACGGAATGTCGTCTCTTGGATCTTGGATCTTAAATCCGATATGTCTACGTAGACATATAGTAGATCCTTTCAAGCACGGCTGATCTGACTCCACGAACGAAATGCCTGTCCTCCTCTCAATCGATCTCGCTGTACGAATAACAATAACTGTCTCTTCTGCATCGATTTTCTCGAACGTTCATGTGCGATGATTCATAAGCGAGATCTGATCTAGGATGTGATGTCTATTTCTAATAAACGCGCGTAACATATAATTCATAACTGATTAGTTTCCATTTCCATCGTAATCTCTTGTTCAAAGGCCGTACTTTGTTAAATTCGTTGATACCGGTCGATCTTGAAACGAGGCGAGTCATCTTTAGGCGGTTTTACTGCATGCACCGTTCGAGTTGGTGCGATGGAATGCAGCTCGCTCGATCAGATGCATTAAGCGTACTTTGCGAGTCAGATCGAATGCGATTCTTTCGGCACGAACGTGACAAAACGTGACCTGGTTTTACCTGTGTGATGCAAATTTAAGTGTAAAATGAAACGTTTCAAGAATATCGTTTACCAATTTTGTAAAATGAAAGTTGAGAATAAAATTTCATTTATAATATATAAATTTATATATTATTTATGTAACAAGAATATAAATTTTAGCATAACGAAACTTTGCAGTATCTGGTGTTCTAAGATCTTTTAAATATCTTATTCAGATGTTAATAATCTGTTATTCGGTGTTCGATCGTATAATCCGATCGTATTTTTTTAAATATAAATGCATATCTGCGAATGTTCCATTGAGTTCTGAATAGCGAATAATTTTCTATAAGCCTCGAGATTAGCTTGATAAAATGTTGTTTGCAATTTATGCGCATTAACATTTAATAGAAAGTATTCAGTATCAATATCTACTAATTGATTTGATGTCGAAAGCTTTCCTCAGGAGGTCAAGACCAGTCAAGACTCAAGACTAATCATCGCCCTTTGCAATCGTAAATTGAAACGGGCGTCGGATTGCCTGGGAAAGGTCGATCTCCTTAAGAAGCCAGTCGTTAATGCACAGTTCGAATGAAATTATGGAATGTGCTTTTCGTTTGCATATTTTTAAGCCCCATAATTGCAGTGTAGACAAACGAATCTTCCAAAGCATTCTATATCAAATTACGATGAAAATCTGGAATGTGCGATAACATGTTAAGGATTTAAATGTTTTATCTTTCAATACTCTTTCAATACTCTTTCAAAAAGACATAACATTATAAAATTTATCTATCTTAAACATTCGTGTTTTTTAATCGTCAGCTTACTAATGTTTCAGTAAATTCAAATGGACAGACACTTCGATACTATCTCAAAGGAATATTAAGAAAAAATTGTTGGCAGTAACATAAATAAACTACCCACGTCAGACAGATCAAGGTAAAATTTTGCCTTTGAAAAGACCGAAAGTGTTACCTTAGAGAAAGAGCTATCGATGCCAATCTACTTGGATTCGTACAGTACAGGTGTTGGTTGCGTGACATTTGTTACCTTTGGGTCAGTATATATTGTACGCACTACGCATACGGGTCTTGTGTTAGTATACTGGAATGCCGTCTTCTGCGATCGCATGTATAGGCGCACGTCAGTACGCAAGTATGCGTCAGAGATCGCCGTCTCTTCGATTGGAAGTGAACCAAGTGAAAGATCTCGAAAAGGAAGGCGATTAAGGGGGAATGGGACCTTGAGCGCGGTCAGCCACTGGAAGAGCTTCGGAGGCTGAAGAGTGAAGACCGCGGCGGGATCGCCATATTGTTGTGACTAGTAAGCTTTGCTGGACCTCGATAGGCCGCCATCCACCACTTATAACAAGCGTATGTGCGCTGCTCGCGGCGCCGGATCGATCGTAAATGTCGAGTAACAATATAGGATACATGATAATTAACGGAAGAGAGTTGGGAATTGTCGAGCTAGCGCTAATATAATAGACGCATTCTCGTTTGCTTATTCTATCCCGGATGTTATTACATATCGTGCAATCTTATTCAAGACATTACGTCTTGAATAAAGAGCTGCTATCAAATTATTAGCGTTGCAGTCAGCGAGTGTTTTTGAAGAGATTCCAAGAAATTCGAATTTGCCAAAGTTGCCTACTAATCTCATTCAACTTCAAAAGAATTATAGCTTTAGCAACTTGTTTCCTAACAAGCAACTTAGAATGTTATTGCCTCCAAAGTCTTCCAGTGTACGTATACACTGGTATAATGGCGTGAGAGAAAAGACTCTCGAGTCGATGTAAAATGACGTAATGTATTTTCACGTACCTACCTGGGTTCGCGCGCGGCGAAACGGTGGGTGTAATGGATACCGTGAGACTTTTTACGACTTTATATTTAACGGGGTTGTGGAACGTACGTTTGTCGGTTTGTTGGAAAAATGATCAGTTAAAATGTTGTCGGCACCCGGCAACTCGAAGGCGCCTGACCGTAAAGTTTCGCGTTTTAATACGAACTTCGCGGACGGCAGCTTCAGCTGTTCGTTAACAATCCGCGCGAGCATCGCCGCCGCTCACTGCTAGGCGATTCTCGAATTATTCTTAACGGTTTTGTTCTCACACCCACCTGGCCGGCGGCCGGGAATCCACGTTCGAGCGCAGGAACGCCGACTGTGCCGATTAGAAACCGCGTCGACGGAATTTCCTTATTTCCCGCTTTGCACAAAGCGTCCGGCTACGGTAAAGTCTCGGGTGAAGATGATCCACCGATACACTCCTTATCGTACGATTCGCTTCATGAATCGCGCTGTTCACGTTGCAAGAAAAAAAAATGAATGAAAAGGAAGTAGATGCAGTAAAGACAATGTCGAAATCGCGCAGAAAGTTAGGAATCGTCATTAGAAAATTATACATCGCTTCTAACGTTACAACGTATGTACAACGTATGTGCGTGATCGGTGCATCTTTGAAAAAAGTATTGTGCAAATTAATTATTATATACCTGCTTATTATTCCTTATTATTCTCCAACTTCGTAATTGCTTCTATTATATAAACTGCCTTTTTCCTTTGGAATTTTTCTCGATAAAGCTGCGTATTCATTAACTTGAAAAAAAAAGGATACGTGAAGTGAGCTAGAAATACTATATTGCGATTAGTGGAATGTTTTTGATAATATATCTCATATCGAGTGTATATCACGTGCGAATTATTACCATCGCTCGACTGGCACTTGATTTCCGGTATTTCTATGGCGAAATTACCGTTTTCTCGATCGAACATTGATCTACCTTGGCGAGATAGACATTTTTTTCAACTTGCGGCGAAAGATGACGAGCATGTGTGATAACATATTTCTCTTTAAATAGTTTTCTCGGAGAGCATGTATTACGCAAATAGGTATCTCATTGAAGTCAAGTGCATTCATGTCTATAGAAAATGGAGAGCTTTCCTGGTGTGGTGTTTAAGTAGAAATAAATTATAAGGGGCTCGAACCAACAAGCAGAAAAGGAGAGAATATCAGAAAGATGTCTTGATTAAGATCTCGTGCATAATATCGTGAAGAGGAAACGCGAACATCTAGTCATTCGTGCGAAAATATCACAGAATGCATGTTGGTGAATAAGAATTTCTCCCTGCGAGGAAGGCGCGCCGCTCTACACGCCTTTGTCTCGATTCGCGACCTGCCTCCGTTTTGAATGCATTCGCGCCCGCGCGAAACCTGAGAGCCGTATGGGCGCGTAACGCAAGGTGATTAATGCGTAACCTTTATAAAACTCGATGGTGACGTGCCACGGTAGCGTGGGCGTGTGTACCGGGTGTCCTCCGACACTCGAGAGTTTTTCGTAATTTTTTTTTGCAATAATACCTGCATTTGGCGAAATAAATAATCGTAACGTTGGTCGGGAAAAAATGCAAACATTGATGGCGCTATCAAATGCAAAGTCAATTAATTAATTAGCAACTCAAGGTTGCGCCGATTGATGACGTGCTAACTTTTTTTACGCAGTTAGCTTTAATAGGCTTAACCATCTGATTTGTTGCCTTTTGCTATTAACGAATGCATCTCTAATCATTCTGTTGTGTTGATCTTGCATTCTTTCGTTAATTAGATAAATTGCGGCTTTATTGACTCAAATCGTATTTTGAAATTTAATTAAAGTTTAATTAGTGTATAAATTGACTTACCGTTTTTAACGAACATATCTTTCTTGATTGCAGAAGGCGAGTCTTCCGGCTCCACCGTCAGCTCACTAGAATCATTCATGTTTGCGTTGCTGCAACAGGTTACAGATTTTTTTTTAACTGCTTAAAAGAGAATAGCTATTTTCTTTTCGTCTTGTCGCGATTGTAATAGGTAAAAGCAAAATTATTTTATATAGCTATTTAAAAAAATAATTATGTATCCTACTACACGCGTGCGCGTTTCAACGCTAGGAAAACCTAATAAAAGATTTAATAAACAGCAATCGCTGTTCGAGAAGTGATTGCAGCGTCATGCAAAGAAGGAGAGATCGCTTTTCAAAGCAATAAGCAAATGTCGAGCATTTGCATGGAGGCGTTCACCTCGTGGGACGGCCGAGTCAAACGACTGTTCGATTCTCAGTAATCGACAACCTTCTTTTCTATTCTTAGAACGGTCAATTAACCTTTTCTCCATGTGCCGCACACGGCAGGCAACCCATATCCATAAAGAAAGTGAATTAATTTCTTTTTAAAGTTCATTCGTTGCATGGTGCTGCACCAGTGAGTTCTATAATAATTTATTCTTTGACACAATTCTCAGCAGTTTATTTCACAGCTAATTGCAATCATTTTATCCGAAATAAACACGGAATAATTGTAATTAATTTTATGTAATATGTATACTAATATGATTACTGTTTATTTACGCAATAAATTAACAATATTGAATTTTGACATAATAATTGAGAAGTGTGATGAAAGTAAATATACATAAATCATGTTTCCCCAAAAACAAACATCTTAAATTTCCTACATCAGAATCTCTTTCACAGCTGTAGTCTTTGAATAATAATATTTGTGTTACTACTGGAATATAAAATTGCAAACTTACGCATTCATATATTCTAAGGAGGTTTCTTCCTCTTCGCCAATCGTAGCGAGATTACTTTGCCAATAATAATCGCCGTCGTCGCTTTCGTCAGTGGTGTCTTCTTCTTCCATAATTTCTTCGTTCTCTAATATTTGATTTATTTCCGGATTCTTTATATCGTCGTTGACCATGTCGAGCGATTGATAAGTTTCGTTATCTTCATTCTCTCGCACCGTAGAATTATCGATCGATAAAATACCTCCTTCATTCGTTGGAAACACTTCTTTAAAATTATCCCGATCATTTGTTCTAGTTTCTTCTTGATGACAACTTTTCGAGTTTATACAGTTTTCTTTTTCATCGTTTGACTCGTCAATGAGCTTGTCAGTTGATTCTAAGATTGAATTTTCATGCTCTGGTGAAACTTTATTCGTAGGCTGCAATTGATCTTGTTCATTAATTACTTTGTTTTTTAGTTTATTTTGCTCGCAATTCACAGTTTCTGTTGTGTTATTCGATTTATTTTCCTCCTTCTGCTCAGATTGTAAACCTTTAGCTATTCTGATTTCGATAATCTCAAAGACTTTATTTATCTGTGTATTTTCTTCCGAACTTGCAGCTTTATCCTTCTCGTTATTAAGGCAAACGTTCTCCATGTCAGATTCTTTATCGAGACTTTCATCTGAACTTTCGATTCTTTGACTCTTTTCGTCAATATTATTTTTATTTGGTGACGAATTGCACATTCCTGGTCGAATGTGTTCTGTGTTCTTAACTTGCGAAAGATTATTGTTCTCTTTCTCTGTTTTTATGTAATTAGACTCGATTGACGATGAAGATTTAATTTCTCTTCGCGGTGTTATAATTGGAGGTGGAGGTGGCGGAGGTCTCTTCCGCCTAGCTTTAATATCTTTTCTCGGTAATGGTTTTGGTGGTAATAGAGGAGCTTCTGAAAGTTCTCTTTCAGAAGAAACAGGTACCGTTGCGGAGATTCGCGGCCGTGCCTCGTTTCCTGATTCGTTCGTTTGCATCTGATTCACGCAGATCCTATTAACGTGATTTCTAGCCGGTAACGGCGGTGGCGACGACCTGTCGCTATTGCTTCTCTCCGTGCCGGAAACAGAGATCTCTTCTTGGAATTCCTCGTGGTTGCCGTTGACGCGCTCCACGAGCTCCACGTCGTCCTTAATTGGCCTGAAATGCGTCGTCGAGTCGGCAGCCAGGTCGGCCGTGTAGAAGAGATCCGGCCTGGCCTCATGTCCGTAACTCAGCGGGGCGTCCTGAAAGCTGAGTGGCGGCTGAAGAGTGATCGTTTCCTCGATCAACACCGTGTTTGGTGCGACGACCGCTGTAATTCGTTCGACTTCACCGCGCGATTCCACGTGCGTCACCGCTTCAGAATTGGCAAGACGGCGGAGCAAGTAATCTGGTGGATTCGAGAAATCCCGCTCGAGATGTTCGAGTGGACAGATCGCTCGCGACAGCAGCACATCTCGATCGGATGATCGATCGAAGTCTCGATCGGCGCCCGAGAATTCACTTGGCTGTTCGGAACCTGCGGTTGACGCTGTGGATGTCGTGGATATGGTCGACACGCGATCGGATGTCGAGAATCTGTCCACTACGGTGGACATGGAACTGCCGGTATCATCGGATGTGCTGCCGTGCGTGGAGCCACATTGTGATCGCGCATCCAGATAAACCATTGCTTCCGGTGGTTCCTACAAATAAAAGAGACATTTTTTTTCACATTTTTATAGTATTTATTTTTAATTCACTGAATTTTAAAAAATTATTTAAAAATTTATTTTTAATCTATTTTGTTTCTTTGTTGTGATTACCTGCTTCGCTTTCATGGATTCCGATAAACGGTCCTTTGGCGATTCTTTCAGGTTCTCCTGATTCGATCCGTTAATGTTTCTTGGCGAAGACTCGTAACTCTCGTACGAGTTTATTTTGGTTACGCATTGTAATCCGATTTGTGAAATTGACGAGCCATTCTGCACTCCACTTTGTGATCCATTCTGCAATCCATTCTGAGATTTCGAATTGTCCAACAATTTCTGAATGGGACTAGGATTTGCCTCGCCGTCCGCAGGTCCTCGAGGCTGTCTCAGTTTTCTTGGTGGGACAGGCGGTGGTGCTGCAGGTAATTCTGGAGGCACTTTGCTTCTTTCAATTTTTCTCTCAGCGCTCACCACTTCCGGTCTAAGAGCGCCACGACATCTCACCATCAACCTGATGACCAGTTGCGACTCCTTCAGTCTTCTCACGCAATCCAATCGGGTCATGTGTGTCACCGGTATACCGTCGATCGACAGTACCTGCGAGAGATGTAACGTGATTGTCAAGTACAAGGAAGAAACGCGAAGAAGAGTTTATTGCTCGCGATAATTTGCAATGTAAACAAGTAATGGAGGTGAGAGGAAACTTCTCTTGAGGATCATTAGGGAGGAAGTAGGTCTTGAAAATCATAGACGGTGAAGTGCACCGTGGGAGCTAAAGAGAGTGCGTTTGTGCATCGTCTTATCTTGCAGCTGTTCCGTGAAAGAAAAATATGCTATATATGCACATCAATATCGCTGTCTCATAACTTACGATTTTCATTTTATTGACAAACATTCTGATAAATTTAAAGTCGACTTTTCTTTAATGTACAAGAAGAACGATTTTACTTAAGTATCTAAATATTAATTTGAAAATAATCTTATTGGATTATCAAAATTTGTGTAGGTACACGCTATGATTGCTAAAATATTAAAGTTTTACCCATGCTTGAGTTTCTTATATAATTATTTTGAATTCAATAAATTATTTTTAGATCTAGCTATATTTTTAAATGCTTTAACATAATCATTTTTGATATAAATGAAGATATACGTTGTCGTAAATTTATGTGAAAAAATTTTTGCCACTTCTTTCTTTCTCTCTTTCCCTCATTCATTCAGGTTGCTGACATTACGCTACAAACATTGCGGTTCGATGCGTGCAAATAATTATACGTCAGTCATTATATAGACATTGGAATACCAATAGGAATCTACCGTTCCATTGTGATCTTTAATTACAGAAGAAACTTGTCGATTCCATAATTGAAAGCGACATGTATGATGCGTGGAAGACTTCACGTGCCGTTAAGATTGAATGAAATCATACATGTTCATGAATGTTACTTTCTTGAATTTATCACATGCATTACAGCACAAAATATCACGTCAGCGAAAGCAGACCTGTGTTAACGCGCGGAAAACAAGATTAAAATATCGTTTGTATACATCTATTGTAAGAATCATAGTATCGCTCGTGTGCATCTAAGAATTCTTTTCTCTCGAGAAAATAAATTAAAAAATCAATCTGTAGTCCGCACAAAATGCTTAGCTTTTCGGATTATCTTTATTACCTCGTCTCCTTCGCCTAAGGTGCCCCATGAACATTTCGCTCTGCTGGCTGGACTTTGCTCCGCACAGCTCTGTACAAACAGTCTTCTAACTCTCTCAGCAGTCTTGTTTCCGCCTTCAAATTTGAGTCCAAAACCCAAACGTTCTCCGGGTAATCTAAAAACTTCGACTTCTTCTTCGAGATGCCCGTCCATACCGTTCGACAAACTTTTGCTCGTCGCCGATGATTCCTCATCGTCTTTCTTTCTATTGCCGATCGATAGAACGGTCACAAAGTTTTCCGGCATCGGCTGACTGCCGACGCTGACCACCGTCACGAAATCTTCTGTTGTGCCCTTGGCGACATCCATTTTTTGAATTGATCTTAATTCATGGCAAGTTTGCTGATCTTTACGCTCCACTGGAATGCTGACCACTCCCTGAAAATAAATCAAATCATTGTCGACAATTCTGTGACATGGCGTAATTGAGAGACAGGTTCTTATCGAGGCGAAACCTGTTTGATTTTAACTCGTAAAGAATTATTTATAATCCATCGCGTGGAATAGAAATCAACAAAACGATCAACTACATAATTTATAAATTATGTAGTATAAAGCCGGAAATTTGAACATTTGTCTGAGAAAATTTGTAATGTTTCTCGTCGTCGTCAGATGGTTATTTTCTAATCGTATCCATTTACTAGCGGAATCAATCAGCAAATAGATACCAGCAGACAAATCGTGTCACATATATAGTACAGAGGATCGCGGACAATCATTAAGCGACTGCATACCGGCTTAGTCGCGTGACCAACTTAATACGGAAGTCTCATGTTCTCTTCGTACCTGCTCGTTTTACTGATTACGCTATTACATATAGATAGCAGCGGGACAAATTATAAACAAACAAGGCACGTGTCGATATAAATTACATTCCGACGCGGGACATTTATATACTACGACGAAGCGCTAACTGTAACTTGTATTCTGTTATATTTGAAATTTCATTTGTCACGATTGACCTCCGCTCAAGTGGAATTTTATTTCACCGTTCTTCGACGTAAGTGTTCCGAAAATTATATTTGCGTCAAAATTATACGATTAGTAATGGCCATTCGAGTCTGTCTTTATTTCTTGTAAAGTTCCATACAATTTAATCGCGTCGTAAAATTTTATATTACTTCCAATATCAAAGGTGGGAATTCTTGGAAATCTCGAAAGGCTTTCGATCGAATATCTTTTTATTGCTTGCTTTCAATGTAGATAATGTTACATATTTCAAGGGTCGGCAAATTACAAAGATAAATTTCTCACGTCGCAAATTTTTCGCGATGTGACTCTCCGGTTGTCATAAACATTCTTCCAAGCTATGGAGACTCTCCAAGTATTCTAACTAATAAATCTTCCCTCTTATTTTTCTCTCGCGAGCAGGTGAACAACGAGCACCGCCTCCATCCGTTTTCACCCATCAGCATCCCGATAATTTAACGATATGTATACCGTTCGCTGTGAAAGTATGTCCGCTTCCACTCGAAGGCATCGTGCATAGCCCCCTCCCCCTCGTCGCCAATATCACCTCTGATCTCGGCAGAATGTGAGAAATAGAAAGTAGATTGACCTGGGGTCACTGTCGAGCAATCAGCTGATCGTGAAGGTTTCGACGACATTTGACGATTGTCAAATGTATTCCAATTCTCTCCTCTTTACACATCCTGTCTCTCATTAATGAGGATCTCTTGGAGGATCTTATTACAAACACTCTTATTCCATATGCAATACATTTTATCAATAATAAATAATTATTTTTGTTCAATATTCATACTATTTAATTATCACGCAATTATAACGTTGATAGCATTCTATTATTAAAGAAAATAATACAATCAACATCACAATATAATCGAATGATATTTAACAGTGTATTGTATGGATATTGAACAATTAATTATCCATTACTGGCAAAAGTACTGTATATGAAATAACTGTATTTATAATGAATTCAAGATTCTCATGAATTGATTAACGAGTGAAGAATTTTCTACTGGAGTGAACAAACTAATCGAATGCATCGGTAATGATTTTCTATGTCGCGTGCAACTCTAGAATTAATTTTCTTGCCGGAAACGTGAGTTGATTTACTTTTATGAAATATTTGTTCTTTGATCTTACACCTGTAATGCATGTAGAGATCGGAGAAAACCACGGCATGCATCTTGGCATACATATATTTCATATCTTTCATCGATCATTATATCGTGATCTATTAATTTCTCATTATATTACAAATAAGATGCGTATTTGCTCAACATTTTTACTTTACGTCAGTGAGATGACGATCGTTAAATCGAAAAATGCAAGATAGATGGAGCATAAAAATCTCATCGTGGGCAGAGTATAGGAAGATCCACGGAACCGTACAAGTGCGTGTAACGGAATTCATAGCCGCAGGCCGATCACCATTCTCGATATGCTGTGTTGGTTCTCGAGCGAGCGTGGATACCGAAACCTCGTAAAAATATTGCGAAACTGAATTGCGATTCCCGAACGTATATTCGATGACGAATTAGGCTTCGCTGTTACGTCAATTTAATCCTTTGCTTGAGTCTATACTTGACAGCGCGTTCCATAATATAATTCCTTTTGAGATACATCGATAATTTCGGAGAATTTAAGAAGGTAAAGGCGAAATGAGTCGCATTTTCTTCTTTTAATTAATACGTTTCATTCGTTCGCGTGGGAAAGGGTTTGCATGTAACTGTAACTGTTATGGCCACCCGATCCTCTTATGATGGATCGAAATGCACGTAAAACCAGCTGTTATAGACGAGATTAATGTTCTACAAATTTGAATCGCTCGCGTGCAATGTCGACGCGCGGCCGCATCGTACTAACACTGAACGAATAATTGAAGTAATTAGGCGCGAAGAAAGCACGAAGTTGAATGTTCTAATGAATACAAATATATCTATGAAGTCACTGAAATTCATTGGATGGCCATTAATGTTGTGCTGCAACTGTTACGCGCGGAAATACCTGCGCTCGGCTAAATGGGTATGCGAGCCTTTGAAATTCCGCATTTTCCCAGCCATAAGCGCGATGCCGCCGCAGTGCGCTGCATTATGCAACAACTGGCGCTTGCTGACACGCTTCATGGATTTTGACAACGTGTTCCATTCATTATTTAAATCTCGTTGCCAAAGCTCCAGCTGTTCTGGAAAAACGGTATTCAATCGTAACGACGCGACGCGGTGACTCGCAACCACCGCACGAAGAAAAATACAATAGGATCGATTTATGTGTTACTGTACCACGTGCGTGGGAAGATACCTATGTGTATACCAGATTTGACAATTTAACTATGAGAAAAAAATCGTTAGATAATCAAGCAATTTTTTCTGTCTATAAAAACATGTCTACACACTAATTTTCGATCAACTTGATGAATATTTTGACGATGCTGGCGCTATATCAGAGAAAACTTTGGCACGATAAAATTAATAATTTGGCGTGAAATTATCTTGTTTTTAATTCTATTTTTTTATGTTCATTATCTGTGTAAGAAATGGTAATTGCTTCTTCTCTCGATGTTGAAACATTACTTCCCTTGCACTTCGATCGGCAGATAATCACGTTCAGCGCATGCATAACAATTTCTTTTTTTTTTTTTTGTAACGTATGCTTCCTACCTGAAGCGTAGCATATGCATGCGCTGAAACTTTCACGAAATTGAGAATAATTATTTCTAAATAAGGGATACTTCGCCAACAAAAAATTATGAGAGCATCGTTATATTTAACTTTATATTATATTCATACTTGAAACTGGTTTGCGAGAGATAATAGCGTCTCTCAAATAATGAAAAATTGGAATCACTCTTTTATTTATCATCTTTTATTTATTTTGGTACAAAAATTGGTGTAAAATAATCGCTATATTTTTTAATAAAAAATGTTTATGTAATTTGAAGTTTTCTATTCTTCAAAGAATATTACATGTCAGCTAAAATTGTTGAAATATAATAGTTTCTACGACGCGTACCGAAGCCATATAATGTATGCATATAGAATATTGCTAAAAGGATTAAACATTCTTTTGAAACCGAATGACGCGATACTATACAGGTAAAAATTTTATATAGTATTTAATGGAATATAAAATTTTAAAAAAACTGTCAGAATGATAAATGTCAAACCTCTCATGAACACATGAATTACTGAGAACATGACATTAAAGAATGTCTGACGTGGAACTTTTCAGAGTGTCTCTCTGGGTTCTGCCTAGCAATCGTTTTATATTTCATTCGTCTTTGTTTTCGCAACGTTTTCTATTTCCTTCAAAGTGCAGTTAGCGTTACTAATAAACCACATAAAGAGAATGAAACACAGAAAGCAATATCCTTGAGATTGCGATGATCTCTTCTCCCATTTCTTTGTAATTTTCCAGATGATTATCATGTGTTACATACCATTCATGAGCATTGCTAAATCCTTCGATCGTTGTTACGGTCCGTCTAACACTCGTGCAAATCGAATCCACTTATTTTTTAATTCTTCTGTTCACACTTTTGTTTCTCTAATAGCTTATATATGCGTTCTCCAGTAAAATTTTCTTAATTATTTCTATTGCGCATGATTCTATCAAAATGTGGATGTCCAATAGACGCGAGTGACCGCTATCTCGTTGCGTTGCACATCGCAGTTGCCGATCGAGCGAAGTTAATCGGAGTCGGCTGGTGGCTTCCACTTGGTACCGGTGAACGAACGTGTTCGTGCGATTCTGCGTGATACTCGGAACAGAATCACGTGGCAAGAACACGCGGAAAATCGATAGTTCGACGTGCATTCGGGACACCGCACTGTGCCGGACTGATGAGCCGCTCGGTAGGCTGACTTTCTTCCACGCCGTAGCCGCGCTGCGGGTTGCCTCTTTGATTACGAACACCGTCCATCTTTTTCCCTCGTTCGCTCCATGCACCTCGCTCTGTCGTTCTCTTTCTCACCCACTACTTGTCTGTCCCGTTTGCTCGTGTACATTCCCTTTTCTCGTTCTTGCTTACTCTAGCAATCGCTCTTTCTCCCCGTTAGGTTGCCAATCTCCTTTACACTGGCTGGCGCAGCGACCGTTCTTCCATCCTCTCGCTCCGGGTGTACCACTCCTTTCCTCAGCAATGTCGTCGACGTGTCGAAGCGAACCTACGAGATTCTACCTGCGTCCCATATTATCTATGAAAGATTTTTAGCAAGAAGATGATGAAGCTTAAACAAGGATCGTTAATGGTCGAGGAAATTTGTTACGGGTTCGGCGAAGTTCTATCTTCTTCCAATTGCAATATCTTCTTGTACCGACCAGATGTCACACAGACCACGCGAGAACATCTTTACTTAATATCTCTACGCTCGCCTCTCTCTGTTATATGCGGATAGCAACGACATTTCGAGTATATATTTTTATTCGGTTGATTTATTCGATTATTTAAGTTCTCGTACTTCATCCCAACTCCCCGTGTAATTTTCCTCGCTTCAGCAACATCGACGACGGACGGCGCGCGGCTTTGATTCTACATGAGATTCCGCAGTGCACAACGTCCCATATTATCCATAGACTTTCCATAACGATTAGCCAGGAGAAAAGTGCCGGCGGCGGCGAGCTCCTCAGTATGCCTTCTCTCCATCGCGTATATTATACTTTCCTACTTCGTCATGGAATCATCTTTCTCAGCCTGAACATTGCTAGCGTTAACGCTTCGCTCGATGCAACTAATAAATCTCGACTCCCGCATGTATTTGGGCCGCACATGAGAACGTATGTAAATCTACTCTTCTCTACTTTAATATAAGTTCTTATCTCGGTGAAGTCCTCATTTGCATTCCGTTAAAGATTTCTATGAACTGAGTAAATAGCGGGAGTTACCAGCTCCTTTCAGAAAATTATAAGATTCATGATCGTACCTAGAAAATAGTTTACTGCTAAGTTTCTGTATTCTGCTTATAATTTTAGTAATATAGTATAAACATTTTTTAAATATGTATACTAAACTGCAATTTATGTTCGTATTCCATTTAGCATTTAAATTTTCATTTACTTACTTTTTTGGAATAATCGGTTATAAGATGCGGACAACTGCTTCCGTGGCTGTTTGATCACGAAGAGAGAGCTAACAGGAAAGGAAAGAAGGCTACTCCAGTTACGTCAATAAGTATTTGAGCGCGATATATCGTGCGAGCGGTAATCGCGCCATATAAACGCCTCCAACATACCACATGGACCATCGTCTCGCTCCGCGAGAAACGATAACCGGCTTTGATTCCCGTATATTTTTGCCATAAATATAACGTACGGACTCGGCAACGAATGGTAGTGTTGAGCGAAGTGCACTCTGTAAAAATATTGGCACGCATACATATACACATATGCGTACCTCGTTGCTGATTTCGCGCAGCCGAGCGTTGGAGCGAAAGTTGCATTTGTGCAACTAAAATGAATTGATGATATCGTATTGCCCCCGCGATGACATGACAGTCATGTGAGAATTAACATTAGGAGAACAAAATTTATTCCGGTTACGTCAATAACGCGCTTCTCACCGACATACCCCGTGGGTAATCTCGTCAGATGTGTCGGACATGCGGTAATGTCTTGCTTCGCGAAACCGCAGAACCCGGGTAACAGAGAAGTAGAACGAGTGAATCTGTCAGACGCGCAGGGAGTCATTGAATGCCATCCTCTTTCCCACCGTCAGCGTACCGCCGATAATTCGCTGTGTTAAAAGTACTTTCGCTCGTAGGATCGTGCAAGCGCCACAAATATGCGGGTGTGAAGACAGCATGCCGGAAATTTGCACGATATCGTAGGACCAGATCTAAAAGAAAGAAGCAAACGCCAATTGTAATTGACGTAAAATCCTTGATTTAATATACTTCATCTAAACATTATTTATTTTAAATATGGTAGTCTGTAGAATTACGTATTTAGAATTAATTATTAAGCTATAAATTGTTATTAAAATCTTCTTAATATCTTTTTATGACGACATGCGTTAATCAAATATTTAATGATTTCTGAAGTCGGGGATATCTCGATATCATACATGTGTAGAAATTCCAAATATTTTTCTTCTAGAAATTTAGTCAAATAATCTGTGGGCGGACCGATCTCGAGAATCAGAATCAGAGGAACCGAGGAGGATTCCTGCCAGTCAACGATTCGTCGAACGAGGAGTAACGGCTGTGAGCCTGTGGCACGTTTTAACGGTATATTTCCATTGCACAGAGATCTGGGTTGCTGGAACGCCGTTGCAAATACGTACGTTTTGGTTTCTCGCGCCGACAATAAAATTACAGCTTAGGACGGCGTTTTTCCTTAGTTTCTATGCACCAAGCGTGAACAACTGAACATCGTGCCGGCTAGAAAATCATTTACGCTACTTTCTGTTTATGCAAATAATAAGAAAATATTAACGTTAAACTATAATAATATCCATATCTTATATATACAGAAAGTACATAATTATGTTTGTTTCCACTTTTTTCATAAATTATTTCTTACTGAAAAATGGAATGTACATACGTTAAATGTTATTTTGAATTCCTCATTTTTCTATTATCTTGAGTTACTTCGAAATTTAAAATTTAAAAATTTATTATGTTATAATAGAAGAGAAAAGGTGAAATTCACAATGTAATAAAAAAAAAATTTGCTCTACAAATAAGGGACACGTTAATGAGTACTTAGTGTCGCGACCGCAAAATTGCAACGTACGGTAACATGCGTTCACGCACGAGCGCGTGAAATCGGCATAATAGAAAATCGGTTTGATCGGGCGGTGCTCGCGAGCGTATCAAATTCGGTCGTTTAACGGCAACGACCATGGTGTTCGCGATTTGACCAGGGAACTGCAGATCGGCGACGTTCTCGTAACGAGAATCTCCAAATGTACGTGCAGGTGGTAATCGGCGCGAGCAACGAAGATCATGTGCTAAGAATTTCGTTCGACTTTTTACCGAAAAATTTCTAAGAATTATTGCGCATTATTGTCATACCGTAAAACTGGTGATGGAAAGAATTACAACAAGTGTGAAGATCTAAATAAAGACTGATTTATCTATCTTTTTTCTAAGTACATATGATTCGGCAAAAATATTATCTGTTCTCCAAAAGGTATGCTTAATTTTCATTTAAAAAAGAAAGATATGACAAAAATTTCACGACGAGAGAGTATTTATATCTTAATGGAGAGATTGCCAATCTCGCGGTCTTAGGATTTTTTGCACTCGTACCAGGCTCGAATGTCAGACTTACTGTGCCCGTTCTGCAGCGTGTAAGTTCCTTGCGGAAGAAACGTCGGCAGAAATCGCGGATTTCACCGCAGGTTCCTCGCGTGTGGCAGATTTTCTCGCGCGCCTCGTGTATCGGGTAAACGAAAGAGAGGCCTACGAAGACCTGGACTCGTGAAAGCGAATGTTTTTTTCGCGATGGAAAGAAAGAAAGAAAAAGAGATAGAGAGAGATAAAAAGGACCAATGATTGCCTCCGGCCTGCCGCTGGGAGGTAGAGAGGTATGCGTCAGGTGACTTTACGTTCGCCTGCAGGTAGTGAACGATTCGCGCAAAAGAGGACAACGCTCTCGGCGTGTCTGGCCATTCCGAATCGTACCACTTTGGAAGATCTAGACGACAGCGACGATGATAGCGACGGCACCATGCCGGTTAATGGGTCGCTATACTTCTTTTGTACTTCTACCATTTCGTATTTCTACCTGTATGTAACTACATTGCATTCGTCTTGATTTGCGTCAACACATCGCGACAAGCACATTGGATTTATACATTGAATTAATTATAATCGCGGTAATATTATCTTTTTGATTTTTATGGACATTTCTTTTATGTCTTTTCTCCCGTAATATAGACTGCGAGGTTGCGACAAGCCAGGAAAAGAGGGCAACGATCTCAAACTACTTCCTTAGAATCGTGCCACTTTGCGGACGCGCCATGTAATTACGATCGACGTTGATTAGCGGTTAATAGGCCGGCATCTTAATCGTTCGACTCGCATGTAACTAGATCGCGGTCTTAATTATTTATGTAACACTAGCAATAAAACGTAAAAGAAAAGCTGATAACAGTTTGATATTACATTAATTATATATATATATATATATACAATAGTATGTAATCAGCGCGACGAATAAGCAAAGATTGTTATTCAATAACGAATTGTGAGAAAAATATATTTGTTTTCCAACGAGAAATTAGAACTTGTGTAATAATGTAAAAAAGTTTAGGATGCATGAAGTCGAAATTCTATGAAATATACACGTATACAGAAAAAAATTCTGATAATAGTTATCAAATGTTGAGTAAAATTATTTTAATCAAATATTCGGTTGATATAGTAAAAAATGATTTTACTTTTTAAATATTTATAAGAAAGTAAAATTATTTTTATTATATTAACCAAACATTTGATTGAAATTATTGTTCTCGATTTGAGAGCTCATAATTTTTCCAGTATAAATTTTGCATTTTTTACCTATAAAAATAGATAATATTATTATGATATTTATGCACATTGGTCCATCGAATGAAAGAAAGTTTTGAGAAGATTGTCGAGATAAAATGTTCCTTCTGATCGGTCACATCGAAAGTTTGCTGAACGAATTCGAGCGAGATCGAGTAATTAGAGAGGAAACCTATAATTTTCGAGAGAGAGAGAAAGAAAGAGAGAGAGAGAGAGAGAGAGAGAGAGAGAGAGACATGAAAGTTGCCCGGAGTGAAATCTCCATTCCAACGCGAAATTTTCGACAATCTCATTGCGAGGGTTAACAACTGAGACTTCACGAGGCGTCAAAGCGAGGTATAAAAGTAAGAGGGTGGACGAAGGGGAAAAAACGTGAAACGGTGAATCGCCCATAGGCGCATGGATCATACTTATTCTTCTTTTTTGAGCCTCGTCAAGAGCGTGACGATGAAGCAAAAGGAGATGGAAAGAACGAGAGATGTTCCAAGGAACAGGTAATAACGGTACTGCAACTGCAAACCTTATTTTATCTTATATACATATATATATATATTCTGTTGAAATAAGTAATTAATATTTTGTCTCGTTGATATGAGAAATAGTTGCTGTTTATCATTCCTATCGCACAAGATATGTTTTGAAAAAGTTAAATACAGTGATTCGTTTATATACAGGTTTTATATATATATATATATATATATATATATATATATATATATATTTACAAACTAACAATAAACAATTTGTATCTCTATATATGTCTATTACAAATACCACAAATGCGCTTATGAGTGTTTCTAAAGTTTTCAAAGCTTTCAGCAAGTGACATGAGGTTTTGTTAATTGAATTCGTCTTCCTCTTTCTGTGCAATATTTTTTTATCTAAGAAGGCCAATGTTAATAATTTATTAATAAAAGATTAAACATTACTTTGCAATCTATAGGAAATAATATATGCACATAGATTTCTTGATTCCTACTTTCTATAATTCACTTTAATTGGCTCGGCTTTAAGAGGCATATAAGTAAATAAATTTCTTTCATAATCATGGAAAATCCAATTTCAATATAAAATTATCAATATGCAAATCTTTCTACGTCAGAAAATTTAAAAAATATAAAATGCATTATTTTTTATTGTACTGCTTATCTAAATGTACAATCACATACATTTTTATAATGCTATATTTTTTTACATATCTATCTACACAATAGCATTGCGCGCGAATTATAATAGACTTGATATTATTAAATTTTTTGATCCAAAGTTATTTTAAGCCAGATTCAAATAAAGAAAGCAAGTGCGAACAGATATGAATGAACAACTTGTTTCGATGAATGTGAACGGCACAAATTGCCCATTCTCTTTCTTGCACTCACTTTATTTGGATTTAGCTTGAAATATAAATATATTTTAGAGAGAAACTGCCATATATATTTCAGGATTTAGTAAAAATACAGTAAAAAAATAACATTTTTATTTCTTTCGATTTAGTTTTATAGGTACCTCTAAGTGCGTAAAATCTAGTATACACACCAGAGTCGTTATTGTCTATGCAGCCAAGTTTTTTAAAAAAAATTAGGAACATAATAAGATCTTTATTTATATCAGCAATGAGGCCGATAAAGTTTCATCTATTCACATTATTTGTGAACAGTCTATGGCCATGCTAATAATATTAATAAAAAGATTATCACTTCAATATACATATATACATTCTTATTGCGTTATTTTTTAATGGCAGATCCTTTGGATTAATTTATTTAATATTTGACACCAAAATTATTTTTATAAATTAGATCTTAACAATGTTAATATTAAAATCCTAAATCTAAATTTCTAATTGCTTTTATGTTCAATTTATTTATAATCCTTTTATCAATTAATAATTAATTTTTGTGACAACTATATATCAAATGTACAGTATATTGCATTGTAAAAACAACAAATAATATCAAATATTTTTCATGTGCGTTTTGATCGTGTAAATATATTAATAAAATAAAAATAATGGTAACAAATAAAACTCATGCAGCAAATTAATACAAATCTATTTTATTCAAATAAAATAAAGATTATAAAGTAAATAAACCAACATCCAGAAATTGAATTACCCATCTGAAAAAAGGAAAAAATCATGTATTTTTTAAATATTTTGCTGAAAATATATTCTTAGAACACAACGCTAAATAAGTGCGATAATAAAATAAGCAGAAAATAAAACATAAGCGAGAAACTCATTGCCATATAAAAACTTTGTATTATAAAGTCAGTGAAATAGAATAACATAATTGCATCTACTATTCTAATTATCGGACGATACTAATGCTGTATTAGATCCGACCGTATCATGGATTTAAGCTCTAGTTATTGCTTTGTATACACGTGTTTTAAGAAGAAAAGAATATATAACGGTGGCTACCTATCATGTCGATAGATAAAAGTTAGTTTTGATATAATCAATATATACTTATATTGACCAATTATTTTCATTCGTAACTGCATCCTAAAAAGAAATTGTGTATATTAAGTGCATATACGTATTTTAACAGCTTATATTTAATATTGCTATACAAGGGACACGATAAATCTCGTCCGTTGATATTGTAATTTAGAAACGATTATAGTACTCATTTTTAATCGGAATAATATATCAGCGATTATAAAATATAAATTAATTTTTCAACAGCGCGATATCATCACAGCATTATTCAAAAAATCCTTTTCGGATTTAATCTTGGCAAAATTCGAGTACTTTGAAAAAAAAATTTTCTATATATAGTAACATATCATATTTACTGTTACTATATATAATATAATTACATATAATTTTATATTCTCTCTTTTAATTATTAATTAATAATATAATAATAATTAATTATAACTGATTCTAAAATATAATTAATTATTATTACTGATTATGATCATGTAATAATTAATTAATTATTATTGATTATTATGTATATAATTAATTATTATATTTTATTATATTATTAATTATTATATTTTTATTCAATAATCGATATAAAAAAAAATTGCTTAAAAATATTACGCACGATAATAAATGTGTTGCGTATAATTTTAATTATCTTTACAAAATGAAATTTTGATTTTAGCACTTTAATATTATCTCTCGCTCTCTCATTCAGCATAATTTTTAAAAAAATTAGTGAAACGTTAAATTTAATAGGCCAATTTAGTTGGATACAACGGGCATGTAAAACTTGTGTTTCTGCGTGTCTCTGGTGTGTTTGAAAGGCGCCTGTTTAGCTTCCAAAAGAGCAGCTGGACACGGTCCTCTGTGCCTAGGAACGTATTCTTTTTTATACATGCTGGAACTGACAGTACTACCATCACCCAAATTAATGTGAGATGCGTTCGTTTGCTTCTGGACTCTTTCTACTTTTTGAGTACTTTGTGAGAAATTTCCATAGCTTTTTGCCTCGCTTTGTGAATAAAATTTCCCGCCGACACTCAGGTTATCTTGCCTAATGATTCTCTGCGGGCGTTCATAGCTGGAAGATGCCCAAGGATTGACTTCTTTAGAACTGCGATGCAGCGAAGTCAAGCTACGTCTATCGTTGCTCTGGCTCGAATTACTGATGTATTGTCCGCTCTCGGCCAGATTTGAAATACTTTTGCGCTGATCTGCCGCCGTCGACGAGATCGTATGAAGCGCCTCGGTGGAAGAAGCTACGCCACGTCGATGAAGTACTGCATTGTTGATGTCAGCTGACGAAGAGGATATTACGTTCTTGCGGTGGTGACCGAACTTCGTGGCTGAATCTACGTGTGATCGTTCTAAAGTCGTTTGCTCGTTGATTGATTGTCGGAATTCCGGGCTGCTTGAATTATATCGTGCCTGAGTGGAGATTGTGTGCTGTTCGTGTTGCTTTGTCGCGGATCTTTGTCGAGTTTCCATATGTTGCGCATTCACATAATCGCGCTTGGTCATTTCCTGATGATGACGCTCGACGTGCTGTTGTTGCTGATGCTGCTGATGTCTATGGTGCTCGCCGTGTGTGGCGTCGATCGCGTAACGAGATGTATCTTCCGCTCGCACGATTTGCCCTCGGTGATTTAGTCCTTCCGTGAATGATCTATCCTCGATTGTTCGACGACTCTGCATGTTCTGCGATCGCAAATGTTGCTCACTCAAATGAGTTCTTTGATGCTGTTCATGATGCTGATTAGACACTAATTGAGAAGTCGTTTTTTGTGAATCCACGGGTTGTGATGAAACATCAATTGGTTGAGCGGTACGATGATCCGTAATATGTTGTGTTTGTTGATGATGAGAGACAGTTTGAGCATTGGCAGCTCTCTGATCTGACTGAGCAGAAGTAGTTGTATGTCTTACGGTTGTAACGACAGTTCCATCTGCTAAAGTTTGCGATTCCATGGTCTTCCTAGTATCAGATTCTATTTGACTCATTTTAGCAGCGATATCTTTTCCTGTACGTTTCGTGTAGGTATTGTAGTTACGTTGATTCGTCGTGGTCATTACGGTGGTGTCATCACCGAGCGAAATAGACGATTCCATGTGTCTTCGACGATTTACCGTTTTACCAGCAGGAGAAGGTTCATGCTTAGAAGGTGTGTAAGTATCTCTACTGGTTGTTTTTGTTTCCATAGTGCCGGTGCTAAGCTTTAAATTATCTTCGTGTGACTTAATATCCGCTCGTTCTCCACGAACTATTGTGTAAGTCGACTTGTGAGACGTTGTATCTTCGAAATCACCCATCATCTTTAGATTATCTTCTCTTTTTACGACTTCGATTCTTTCTGCTCTTTTGGGAATGAAGTCGTCACGTGGGCGTCCGATGAAATCACCTTCTGGCTTTAAATTATCGGCGTGACGAATCGGCGACCGTCGTTCGCCGGGACCAATCTTATCCGGAGTTCTACGTTCAAAGTCACCCTCTGGCTTCAAATTATCCGGGTGCTTGATTGGAGTTCTTTTCTCCCCGGGCCCAATCACGATCTTCTGAGGTCTGTCGAAATCTCCTTCCGGACGTAAATTGTCCGTACGCTTTTTAATTGGTACGCGTTCACCAACCACGTGCACGTAATCATCCTTGCGACGTACGTCGATAAATTCACCTTCCATTCTGAGATTATCTTCATGTCTCTTAACATCCACTTTCTCCACTCTCGTGATTTTCTTATAGTCATCTCTCGAGCGATGAGTGTCTATTTGTCCCTCCATGCGCAGGTGATCTTCATGCCGACGTATTTCTACGCGATCTCCATTTACATATTTATAATCATCTTTCGGAGATACTTTCATTTCACCTTCGGGACGAAGATTGTCCTGAGGTTTTTTAACCGGCGACCGATCTCCTCTCTTTGGAATAAAATCGTCTTTAGGCACTATGTAGAAATCTCCTTCAGGATGAAGATTATCCTCGTGCTTGATCGGAGTTCTTCGCTCAGCCGGTTCTACTTTCTTCGGGGAACGTTTCGCGAATTCTCCTTCGGGATGAAGATTATCCTTTGGCTTCTTCACATCTGCTCGATCGCCTTTTAGCGGCGTGTCTTTCTTCGGTCTGCCAACAAATTCTCCCTCCGGATGAAGATTATCGGGATGTTTAATGGGTGATCGTCGTTCGCCAGGACCAACGAATGATTTTGCTGGTCTTTCGAATTCACCTTCAGGCTTCAAGTTATCTTTCGGCTTCTTGACGATTGCTCGGTCACCCTTAATAGGCACAATTTCCTTCGGTCGTTGTACAAAATCGCCTTCTGACTTTAAGTTATCAGGATGTTTAATAGGAGATCTTCTCTCTGCGGGACCTACCGGTGCTTTCTCTGGTCGTTCAAAATCACCCTCAGGATAAAGATTGTCTTCACGCCTAATAACTTCGCTACGTTCACCATGAGTAACTCGATAGTCATCTCGTCGATGAATATCAACGAATTCGCCTTCAATCTTTAAATTATCCTCATGATGAACAATATCCACACGTTCGCGTTTAGACGTAGTTACGTAATCATCTCGAGATCGATAAACATCTATATCGCCTTCCATCTTCAAATTGTCTTGATGCATCACGATTTCAGTTTTCTCTCCTTTAGTTAGTTTATAATCATCCTTGGGTTTTCCTATGAATTCTCCTTCAGGCTTCAAATTATCTTTAGGCTTCTTTTGAATTGGTCGATCGACGCGCTTGGGAATAAAATCATCTTTTGGTCGACCAATGAATTCACCCTCTGGATGCAAGTTGTCTTCGTGTCGAATCGGTGTACGTCGTTCTGCTGGGCCAATCGGCGATTTCTGAGGTCTTACAAAGTCGCCTTCAGATCGCAAATTATCTCTTGGTTTGGTAACATCTGCCCTTTCTCCTTTGATTGGTATCTTTTCCTTTGGACGTTTTTCAAATTCACCTTCTGGCTTCAAATTGTCTGCATGTTTGATCGGAGTTCTTCTTTCGGCTGGACCAATTGGTTTTTTCTCCGGTCTTTCAAAGTCACCCTCTGGGCGTAAATTATCTTGGGGCCTTCTGATATCGACTCTTTCACCTTTCTTTGGTGCTTCTTCTTTTGGCCTAGATATGAATTCGCCTTCAGGTTTCAAATTATCGAGTGGCTTCTTTATAATCGGTCTTTCAGCAGGTTTGAATTTTTCAGGCTTAGGTCTTTCGAATTCACCTTCTGGTTTTAGATTGTCAGAATGTTTTATCGGAGACCGTCGCTCAGCAGGGCCAATCGGTTTCTTTTCCAGTCTTTCAAAGACTCCTTCTGGTTGCAAATTATCTTGCGGTTTTTTGACATCGGCTCTTTCACCTTTCTTCGGTGCTTCTTCTTTTGGTCTAGATACGAATTTGCCTTCGGGTTTTAAATTATCATGTGGTTTCTTTACAACCGGTCTTTCAGCAGGCTTGAATTCTTCAGGCTTAGGTCTTTCAAATTCACCCTCTGGTTTTAGATTGTCAGAATGTTTAATCGGAGAACGTCGCTCAGCAGGGCCAATCGGTTTCTTTTCCGGTCTTTCGAAGTCTCCCTCCGGTCGCAAATTATCTTTCGGTTTTCTCACGTCAGCTCTCTCACCCTTTTTAGGTGCTTCTTCTTTAGGCCGACGTACGAAATCGCCTTCTGGTTTTAAATTATCTTCTGGCTTTTTAATTTCAGGTCTTTCTGCTTTCTTAGGCGAATAATCGTCCTTCGGACGACCTTCGAATGGACCTTCCGGTTTTAAATTGTCACGATGCTTAACGACATTCATGCGTTCGCCTTTAACGACTTTGAAATCATCCCGTGTTCTCATATCGATAAATTCTCCTTCCATACGTAAATTATCCTGATATTTAGTAATTTCAGTTCTTTCGTGTAATAAGAAAT